>JADMIO011575550.1_pt1 | contig 87676 bp, 83 predicted proteins | sample 8958161 | NCBI WGS metagenome assembly JADMIO01 (sample SAMN16585339, study PRJNA669376) | soil metagenome | isolation source: Crop rotation soil | place: USA: Cullars Rotation, Alabama | collected 2011 | reverse complement strand
CGCGACAACTTGTCCACGTGGAATTCTAAGCTTAGGATCCCAATGTGCTGGAAAGGTAGATCGCGCCGGCGATGCCGCCCAGAGCAGAGCCGATCGCAAAGGCCGTCAACGTGTAACGCCGTGTGTTGACGCCGAGCGACCGCGCGCGGATCGGATTTTCGCGCACCGCGAGAAACGCGCGTCCCCAAGGAGAATGCACGAGCCACCACATCGCAAGCGACACGACGACGAGGCAGAACAGGCAAAGATAATAGAACGGCAGCGGCCGCATCGTCGGGTACCCGAAAATCACGGGACGTGGAATTCCGGTGATGCCGTAAATCCCCTTGGTCAGCCACTCTTCGTTGCGGAAGACCAGAAACATCAGGGTCGAGAACGCCAGCGTGATGAAGGCAAGATAATGATGCTGTACCCGCAATGCCGGATAGCCGAGCAGCCAGCCGACAATGAAACAGATGACCGCCGCGGCGAGCAGCGCCGCGATCAACGGAAAGCCCTGCGTGGTCATGATCGCCGCCGTATAGGCGCCGATTCCGACAAACGCGCCCTGCGCCAAAGACACCTGCCCTGCATAGCCGAGGGTGAGATTGAGGCCGATCGCGGCGATCGTCATCACCACCCACATGCTGAGGATGTAGATGCCGTAGCGCGCCAGCAGCAGTGGACCGAACAGGAGGCCGGCGGCCACGATCACGGCGAGCGCACCCACCAGCCATTTTGTTGTGGTCGAGGAGGTCATCATACCGAACGCTCCTCGGCCCGGCCGAGCAACCCTTGCGGCCGCCAGAGGATCACCACGATCAGCAGGATCAACGGAACGGCGGCACGGTATTGTGTCGACACATAGGCCGCAGCGAGATTGTCGATCACACCAAGCACCAGGCCGCCCACGATGGCGCCGCGGACCTGATTGAACCCGCCGACGATGGCGGCGATGAACGCGGCCGTTCCCAGAAATTCGCCGCTCGAGAATTTTGCCAGATAGATCGGCGTGATCAGCAGTGACGCCACAGCGACCAGCACCGCGTTGATCAGGAACGCATACAGCACCACCCGCTCTACGGGGATGCCGATGATCCTCGCCACGGAAGGATTCTGCGCCGCCGCCTGCATCTGATTGCCAACCGATGTTCGCGTCAGGAAGAGCGTCAGCCCGACCACGACTGCGATGCCAACGAAAAGCACGCCGATGCTTTGCAGGGAAACGGAGCTGCCGAAAATGCCGACATTGACCGCCGGGATGATCGAAGGAAATGGCGAGGCTTCGGCGCTATAGAACTCCTTCACCGATTCCCGCATCGCGATGGAGAGCGCCATCGTCGAAATCGCGAGCGGCAGCACGCCGTGACGCAACATCGGATCGACCACGACTCGCTTGAAGGCCAGGCCAAGAACCACGAAAGACACCGCGATCCCGACCAGGATGGCCAGCCAGAACGGCAAATGCGCGTTCATCGCCGCGAGCATGAAGAAGGCCGGCAGCATGACGAATTCGCCCTGAGCGAAATTGATGGTTTGCGAGGTCTGCCACAGCAGCGTGAAGCCGATCGCAATCAGCGCGTAAATGGCGCCGGTGGCAAGGCCGGAAACGATGAGATTGATAAAGTTTGACATGATGCGCGCCCCCCTCCGGCGATCCACTTCAGATGTGGATCGCCGACCTTGGTTTCCTCATGCACGCGGGCCAAGCCGCGGGCATCGCATGCTCATTTGCCGAGCTTGGGCAGGACCTGCTTGATGACCTGCTTGCCGGCAACCACCTCGACCAGGAATCCCTGGCGATCGATGTCGCCATTCTGATCGTAGGTCACATCCATCAGGATGCCCGGCTGTTCGGCTACCTTGATCGTCATGCCGTGCAGCGTCTCGGCAAACTTCTTGGAATCGAAGCTGCCCATTTTCTCGGTAACCGCCTTGATGACGTAAATCCCGAGATAGCCCTTGATGCCGTTATGATCCGGCACGTAGTTGAACTTCTTCGCGAAGCTGTCGCGAAACTTCTTGATGGAGTCGACCGGCGCGTCCGTCGTCAGACCGACATGGCCACGGGCGCCATTGGCCGCGTCACCGGCAAGTTCGATGACCTTCTGGCCGACCAGCGTGGTTTCGCCGATCAGCGGCGCCTTGATGTCCTGCTTGCGGATCTCGCGGAGGATGCGTCCGCTCTCCTCCTCGTTCAGATAGATGAAAGCCACATCAGGATTGGCGGCCTTCAGCTTGCCGACGTCAGCGGCGAAATCGGCCTGCCCGGCTTCCGTCGAAAGGTCGGCGACCACCTTCACGCCACGCTTTTCGAACTCCCCTTTGATCGTGTCGCGCCCGCCTTTACCGAAATCGTTGTTGACCCAGACGATGCCGACGGTCTTGGCCTTCAGATCGGTTGCGATGTATTCGGCGACCTTCGGCATGGTCGATTGCTGTCCGAACGAGGTTCGGAACAGATACGGGTTGCTCATCTTGGTCAGTTCGGCGGCCTCACCACCCATGATGTTCGGGATTTCAGCGGCCTGGGCCAACGGCGCCGTGACCTTTACCGAGCCGGAGAAACCGGGCCCGAGCAGCACATAGGGCTTGTCGTCGAGCGCCTTTTGCGCCAGCGCCCGCGCCGTGGCCGGCACAGACTGCGTATCGAAATGCGTGATTTCGATCTTGCGGCCGAGAATTCCGCCAGCCGCATTGATTTCCTCGATCGCGAGATCGGCGCCATTCTTGAAATTGGTGCCGACGGTCGCGCCGCCGCCGGACAATTCACCGATGTTGATGAGCTTGACCGTGGATTGAGCCGAAGCTGCGCCCGCGAGCGCCGTGCTCAAGATCATCGCCGATGCAAATCGTGTCAGCTTGCCTGCCAGATACATGGTTTCCTCCCATTACAATTTTTCTGAATGTTTTGACTTGGTTTGAGGCCAGCTTCAGCCGGCTCGCAAGGTCTCCTGCCGGGACGCCATCACCCGATCGAAGGCGGCGCTCATCACAGCGATCGAGGGTTCAAGACCGGTGAATAGCCGAAACGCGTCGAGGGCCTGATACAGAACCAGATCGCGCCCCGTCACCACCTTCGCTCCAGCTTTCTTTGCAGCGATCAATAGCGGTGTCCAGAGCGGCGAATAGACCGCATCTGCGACCCATAGTCCGCTATGCAGATATTTGTCAGGCACCGGACTTTCATTGCCTGGCCACATGCCGACCGGCGTTCCGTTGATGATCCCTGCCACATCATTCAAGGCATCGGGCAACGAATCAACGACAATCATTCTGGTCTGTTTGGCCGCGACCGATCGCACAAGGCTCTCGGCCTTCCGCGGATCACGATCATAGATGCGCAATTCCGCTACGCCATGGCCTGCGAGCGCCGCCGCTATCGCCTTGCCGACACCGCCGGCGCCGACCAATGCGATCGGCGCGCTCTTAGACCAATGGATGAGATCGACGCTGGCGCGGGAAAATCCGGTGTAGTCGGTGTTGTGTCCAACCAGATGCTCACCCTCGATGACGATCGTATTGACCGCACCGACCGATCGCGCGGAGTCGGCAAGGACGTCCAGATGGGACCGGACGGCCTCCTTGTAGGGAAAGGTGATGTTGACGCCGGCGAAGCCAAGCTCGCGGACGGCCGCCAGCAAGGATCGCAATCTCGCGTCGTCCGCTTCAGCGATTTCGATCAGCTGATAGAAACAGGTCAGCCCGAGATCGGCCCCTGCCGCCTCGTGGATGGCCGGCGACGCCGAATGCTGGATCGGCGCGCCAAGCAGACCCGTTAAAAATCGACGATTGCGATTCAAATCAAAGGCGCCCGACAAATCACAAATCCTGTCCCCTCGCGTAATCCGCGCTGGCGCGCGGCGCGCATGAAACGCGTTTGCCAGTGACAAAGCGATTTCACGCTGACAATGTGGCCTCCGGACTACCGTAACACAATTACCATTTTATCCGGAAACCCTAACATCGTGTTACGGCAGCCTCGAACGCATTACTTTCGCCGATAAAGGCCATCAAAAAAATGCCGCCGCGCGGCGCCAGGAAGGAAGCCATGTCCTCAAGGATTTCGTTCGCCGTTCTCTTCTGCGCCGCAGTACTCGCGCTGCCGCATGCCGCGTCAGCCCAGAACTTGCTGATTGCCGATGTCGTCGAATTGTCCGGCGGCGGCGCGAGCAATGGCGTGAACTGGAAGGAAGGTCTCGAACTCGCAACGGACGAAATCAACACCAAGGGCGGCATCCTCGGCCGCAAGATCACGCTGTCGCATTTCGACACCCAGACCAACCCCGGCACGACGCGCGCGATGATTCAAAAGGCGCTGGACGAAAAGCCCTTCGCGATCATGGGACCAATCTATTCCGGTCCGGTCAAGGTCAGCATGAACCTGTCGCAAGATGCACAGGTCCCGCAATTCGTCGGCGCACAGGCCGGCGAACTCACCGAAATGGGAAGCGGCTACCTGTTTCGCGCCAACATCTCGCAGCTCGTCGGCATGGAGAAAATCGCCAACTACATTCAGAAGGACATCAAAGCCAAGCGTGTCGCGATCGTCTGGGTCAACAATGATTTCGGCAAGGGCGGCCGCGAGGCCCTGACCAAGATGCTGACCGCGCGCAACATCGAGGTCGCACTCGATATTCCGATCGAGTATGGCCAGGTCAGCTACGCCGTCGAGGCGAGCAAGATCAAGGAAAGCAAAGCGGACGTCGTCTTCCCCTATATGACGGCGGAAGATACCGCGCGATTCGTCCTTGAAGCCAAGCGCAGCAATCTTTCCCAGCCGCTTGTCGGCGAAACCACGCTGCTGCAGCAAAGCGTGCTCGACATCGTCGGCGCGGCCGCGAATGGCGCGAGATCTCATCTCAGCCTGTCGGCGGAAGCTCCCGAGCCCGCGGTGAAGTCATTCAAGGAAAAATTCGAGTCGCGTTTCAAGCACGCACCGGATCACAACGCCCTGTCGAGCTATACCGCGCTCTATGCCCTGAAATTCGCGACGGAGAAGGCGGGCAAAACCGACGGCAAGGCGGTGGCCGACGCGCTGCACGGTCTGACCATCACCCCCAAGGAGGAACCCAACATTCTCCTGACCTCCTCGTGGGACGCGAAGGGTGATTTGCGCAGACCGAGCTTCCTCGCCGAGGCGAATGAGGGCAAGCTCAAGATTATCGGAACGCTGGAATAGGACGGAAGAAATGGTCGAATGCGTCGTTGCCTCGGCTGACGACCTCGGCGAGGTCGTCGTCTGGTGTCAGCAAACGCAATGCCTGTGGTGGGTCGACGTGGTTCGCGCACGCATCCATGAATGGTACCCGGCGACCAACCGGCATGCCATTCACCCGACGCAATTCCGCCGGATCGGAAGCATTGCGCTGCGCCAGGCCGGCGGCCTGCTGCTGGCGACCGAACAGGGATTGTTCACATGGAGCGCCAGCACGGGGGCAACCCGATGGACCGAGTCTCTCGAACCTGAACATCCCGAATTTCGACTGAACGACGGTCGCTGCGATCGCGCCGGACGTTTCTGGGTCGGCTCGATGCACGATACGGAATTCATCCCGGTCGGCTCCTTGTTTCGCGTCGAACCGGATCGAACGGCCTCGCGGTTGGAGCAGAACATCATCGTTCCGAATTCGGTCGCCTTCAGCCCCGACGATCGCACGTTCTATTTCGCGGATACGAGGCGTCATACGATCTGGGCCTATGATTTCGACTTGCGCGACGGAGAAATTTCCAACCGCCGCATATTTACGACATTCGAGGGCCGGCCGGGCCGGCCGGATGGATCATGCGTCGACGCCGACGGCTGCCTGTGGAATGCCTCCTATGCCGGCGCTCAGATCGTGCGCTACACACCAAAGGGAAAGATCGATCGCGTCATCGACCTGCCCGTCACTTGTCCGACCTGCTGCTGCTTCGGCGGTCCGCGCCTTGACACCCTCTTCATCACCTCGGCCCGCGTCGCGCTGAGCGAGGACCAGAAAAGGGCCCAGCCGCTAGCGGGAGCCTTGCTGGCGATCAATCCCGGCACAACAGGGCTGCCGGAGCCGACCTTCGGCGGTTGATGCCTCCTTGCCGGCGACTGAGCCGATGTCAGCCCGTCCTCGGCAAGCATGACAAATTCGCAAAAACGAATAAATTGAAACAGCTGGGCAATAGTTTGTTTGGAATCGCTCGACAGAGCTCAAACAGTTCGATCAAGCTCCCCGTTCACGTCTTTGGAATTTCAGGCACCGATCGATGATCAGGCGAACAATCAGACGACAAATCATCGGCATCGCAGTCGGGCTGATTGTCCTGATGGTAATCACGTCGGCCCTGTCCATGATCATGGCCTGGAGAGTCGGCCATCTGTTCGAGGAACTCACGGAGCGCTACATCCCGGCCTACACGCATCTGTCGCGAGTCAACGTTCTTTCGCTCGAACGCGCCGTCGCCTTTCGACGGATGGTCATTGCAAAGATGCAGACGCCTCGCGATCTGGCGGGCTACGCCGCCCGCTTGAAGGCCTACGACGAAAAAGAGTCTCAAATCGATCAGGAAACCGCGCAAGCGCGCAAGCTCATCATCGCAATCATCGAGGACCGATCGACACCATCCGACAACGCCGCGCTGGCGCGGCTCGAGGCTCGAATCGATGCGGTGGCAAACGACTTCCGCCACAATCTCGGCAATGAAAGTCTACTGTTGCTGCCGCTGCTTGATGAGGAAAACTTCGCGGAAGTCAGGCGCGGCCTTATGCGCATCGACACGCTCCGCGACGAATTCAACGACAAGATTGACGCCATTCGCGCCGACATGCTGACGCAAGTTCATGCCAGCGCCGCGACGGTCATGCGCGATCAGCAGCAAGCGATCGTCGTCTCGGCAATTGTGACGGTGCTCGCGGCAATGCTCGGACTTGTCTTTGCCATGCTGGTGAGCACCGGCATCACGCGCCCGGTCAGGCGGCTACTGGAGGGGACACGCGCGGTCGAGGCGGGCCGACTCGACGGAGCAATCGACGTCACGACCCGTGATGAAATCGGACAGCTGACGACGGCATTCAATCGGATGGTCGAACAGCTGCGCCGCAACGAGAAGGTTCGCGAGACCTTCGGCAAGTATATCGATCCGCAGGTCGTCGAGGGATTGCTCGATCGTCCCGCATTGACTGCTTCCGAGGGGCAGCGGCGCGTGATGACCGTGCTGTTCTGCGACATGAAGGGCTTCACAAGCCTCAGCGAAGGCATGACGCCGCAGGGGCTGGTCAAGGTGATGAACCATTATCTGTCGACGATGTCCGGTCCGATCCGCACGCGGAACGGCATCATCGACAAATATATTGGCGATGCGATCATGTCATATTGGGGAGAACCGTTCGTTGTCCATGAGGATCAGTCGCGTCTGGCATGCCTCGCGGCGATCGACATGATCGAACGGCTACCCTTGCTGCGCAAGGAGCTGCCCGAGTTGCTCGGCGTGCGCTCCATTGCAAGGGATTGCGACTTGCGGATCGGAATCGCGACCGGCGAGGTGCTGGTCGGCAGCATCGGCTCGGAATACATGATGAGCTACACTGTCATGGGCGATACGGTGAACCTCGCCTCCCGCCTGGAGACGGCCAACAAGATGTACGGCACGCATATCCTGGCTTCGCAGGCCACCGTCATCGCGGCGAGCCCTGACATCGAGGCGCGAGAAATCGATCGGCTGGTGGTTGTCGGCCAGACGGTCCCGCAAGCTGTGTTCGAGATCATGGGACGGAAAGGCGAAGTGGCGCCGCAATATGTGCAGTTGCAGACGCTCTATTCGGAGGGGCTCGCCGCCTATCGTGAACGCAACTGGCAGGACGCAAGTCGCGCCTTCCATGCGGCACTTGAAGCCGTTCCCGGCGATGGGCCCTCGATGACACTGGCAAGGCGCGTGGAGAGCTTTTTGCTCGATCCGCCGCCCGAGGATTGGGACGGAGCCTGGCAACTCGACCGAAAATAGCCGATCGGGTGAGCGATCCTTCGGGCGGCGGGGTTCAGCGGCGCGACCTGGTTTTTCCCCGCACGCGCGCCGGCTTGTCATTGGTCTGCAGCGCGGCCATTTCGGCGCGCAGGCATTTGACGAAATATTCGGCGTAGAGCGAATGCGGCTTGCCCTTTTTGGTGGCGATGAACGTGTCGAACTTCGTCGACTCCTTGATCTTCAGCAGCTTGACACCGGGAAAGCTGTCATGGGCGACGGTGAACTGATCGATCACCGCAATGCCAAGATTTGCCTTCACCAGCGAGCAAGCGGTGGTGCCGAACCGCGCCTTGATCGCCATATCGTATTGCAGATTGCCGCGCGTGAAGATCTCGGTGATGACGCGGCCATAGGGATCGTTGGGATCGATGCCGATCAGCGGATAGCGCACGATATCGCTCGCCGAGATCGATTGCCGTGACGCAAGTTCGTGGGCCTGAGGAACGGCGCAGAGCAATTCACCCGACGCCAGCGGCGCAAGATCGATCGCGGGATGCTCGATCTTCGCGCTCATGGCGACGAGTTCGCCCTTGCCGAGCAGCAGATAGTCGGCCGCTTCCTCGATCTTGAGGATATTGATCTCCACCTTAAGATCAGGAAAGCGCCGGCAGACCTTCTCGATCGCCCGCGGCACCATGACGTTGGCAATGCTCGGCACGGAGGCAATCCGCAACTCGGAAAGACCGCCACTGTCCAGTTTCCGGATGGTGAAATAGAGGTCGTCGACCTTCTGATAGACGCCGTTGATCTGCTCGAAAATGTCGTGCGCTTCCGGGGTCGGAATGTACCGGCCGCCCTGGCGTTCGAACAGTTTGATGCCCAGGGATTTCTCGGTGTATTTCATCAGCCGGCTGACGCCGGGCGCCGAGACGTTCAGCATTTTCGCCGCACCGGCAATGGTGCCCGTGATCATTACGGCCCTGACGATTTCGATCTGCCGCAGGGTGATCAAATGGTCCGCGCTCCGTTACCGGACCATCATCACCAAAACGCGCGCAAATTCAATTGTCGGCTAATTCCAGCATCCGCAATGTTGCCTGCCGAACGGCAGGCGAATGCCGGGAATTCGACGGCTAGGCAACAGCCCGCTGCTGGTCGGAAGCTGACTGATGCTTATCCGATCGCAGCCTGAGCAATGCGTACATGTCGTCGATGGTCGGCGTCGGATAATTGGCGAGATCGCGCAGCGCCTCGATCGAATTGGCCAGAGCGTCGATTTCAAGCTGTCGCCCGCGCTGGAGATCCTGCAGCATCGACATCTTGTGCTTGCCGCCCTGGCTCGCGCTTTGGATGCGTTGCTCGATGGTGAAGGGTGTCTCGGTGACGCCGAATTTGGCTGCAAGGCCGTCGGCCTCGGCCATCACGCGCCGGACGATGCCCATCACGGCCGGATTGGTGTTCATGTCTGCCATCGTCGCCAGCGTCAACGTCGCGACGGGATTCCAGGCCAGGCTGGAGATCATCTTGGCCCAGATCCAGGCGCGGATGTTCGGCACGACCTGCGGGTTGAGGTCCGCCCTTGCCATCATGTCGGCGAGACGCACGATACGTGCCGTGGAGGTGCCGTCCGGCTCACCGATCGGAAAATAAAGCTGCCGACCGTCATGATGCACCACGCCCGGTTCGGTCACTTCGGTCGCCACCCAATAGACGCAGCCGACCACGCGCTCAGAGCCAAGCCGGCGATGCGCCCGGCCGCCGGGATCGAGCTTGTCGATCCGAAGGCCGTTGAACGGGCCCGGCAGATTGTCGAAATACCAGTACGGAATGCCGGTGGTGGGCGGCAGCAACACCGTGTCCTTGCCGAGCAGCGCCGCGATGCCGTCAAGCGAATCCGCGAATTGATGCTGCTTGAGGCAGACGAAGACGTAGTCTTGTGGACCAAGTTCCGCCGGCCTGTCAGTGGCCGCAATGCGTGCCCTGATCTCGCCCTTCGGGGTGACGAGACGCAGCCCGTGGCTGCGAATCGCTGCAAGATGGGCGCCGCGCGCAACGACGCTCACCTCGACGCCAGGGACTTGTGCCATCTTCGCAGCAATGAAACCGCCGACGGCCCCGGCGCCAAAGACACAAACCTTCATTTCGGACTTTCCCCAAATCGCGAGTCGCCAAAATCATACCGGAACACGAAAGGAAATGAACCATCTGAAAAAAACCGAACGTTCGTTATGAAACCGGTCATGAGAGACCCGCCGCATGGCGACGACCGGACGTCCCAAAGCGGTTGGAGCGAAGATTTTAGGCTGGATTTCGCGGTTGCTACCGCGCTTCACCCGAGAGCAGCCGGTCGGCAGCCTGTCTGACGCGAAGCGCGACCGCTTCGGCACCGATGCGGGACGTCAGATCATCCATCGGAACTTCAAGTGACATCTGAATCGCGGGCGGGAGGTGGCGCAGGATGCCGGTGATGTCGATCGCACCTTCGCCCGGAGGCAGCCGTTCGGCACGCGCTGTGTGCAGCATCGCGTCGATGTTCGATGGCTTGCCCGCGGGGGCATCGCAGACGTGAACGAACGGCAACAGCTCCGCGGAGACCTTCGACAAATCGGCAAGCTTGTCGCCGCAGCGATCAAAATGGAGCGTGTCGACGAGAACACCAAGATTGCCTCGATGCGCCGCCGCCACGACTTTGACCGCGGCCATGAAACCCGCGACGACCGTCCAGGGAAAGAATTCGAGCACCACGCCAAGCCCGTGGCGACCCGACAGATCGGCCAGCGCGCCCAGCCTGTCCGACAGACGGTCAAGATCCGGGTCGTAGGGCGCCGCGATCACATATTTGGCGCCGAGTTCGGCGCCGGCGGCCACGAACGGCTCAAGCGCGGCAATGTCGATCTCGGGCGTGATCTTCACAAACTCTATCTCGCCGACCCGTTGACCCGTCTCGGCCAGAGCGTTCTTGGTCTCTCGCATCAATGGCCGGTCATCCATCAAGGGATAACCGGGCGTTTCAGGCGTGACCGCGATCAGTCGCAGACCGACGCCGCGATAGCCGGTTCGCGAGGCGACCCGAATCACCTCGGGCGGTGACAGCGACAGCACGGTCAGATGAGCAAGCGAGAAGGATGGCGTCATGGCGGGCCGGACGATGTCATGAGTCACGCAACATGTTCAAGGCTTGATCTCGTGCGCGGTAGAACCGTCCTACCAGAGTGACTCTTGCGCCCGCTCCGGCCAGGCTCGGTCATATGCTTCACCGCCGACCGTGTTCTCGCTCATGCTGGCGAGAATCTGGCCCGGTGACGGCAGATCCTTCGGGTCGAGATGCTTCGCCGGATTCCACAGATCGGACCTGACGATCGCCCGCGCGCACTGGAAATACACCTCGCCAACCTCGATCACGATCACCGAACGCGGCGCCTTGTCGTCCATCAGGAACGAATCGCACAGCCCGGCATCGATCGAGACATGGGCGCGGCCGTTGAGCCGCAGCGTCGTGCCTGCTCCCGGGATCAGGAACAGCAGCCCGACCCGCGGATCGCGCACGATATTGCGCAAGGAGTCGACGCGATTGTTGCCGCGCCGGTCGGGCATCATCAGCGTCTTGTCGTCATGGATATGGACGAAGCCTGCGACGTCGCCGCGCGGCGAACAATCCAGGCCCTCCGGACCGCTGGTTGCGAGCGCGACGAACGGAGAGACTTCTATCAGCCGGCGATATTCCGGCGTGATCCTGTCGGCGACCTTGACCGTCGAGGCATCGTTGGGCTCGCTGTAGATCGTCTCAAGCTGCTCGATAGACGTGATCCTGGTCAAGTCAGCCTCCGTTGAACCTCTTGCGGCCACCATGCTCATGGCTTGGACCGGCCGGCAATGATATCAGCCAGTTCGCGACCATGCTGCTCCGCGTTGCCGACATTGCAAATCACCGCATCGGCCTCCGGCCTGTCTTCGAGCGAAGCGCGCCTCAGCCGGGCGTCGATCGCACCGTCGCTGGGGCGCTGCCGGGCCGCGAGCCGCTCCGCGAGCACGCTCTCCGGTGCCGTAATCAGCACGACGAGCGTATTTTGATATCTTTCGCGGGCGTCCGCCACAATCGCGCGCGAGACATTCGCAACGACGGTCATTCCCTTGCGGATATCGCCGTCGATCGAATGGGACAGTCCGTAGCCGTGGCCATGAGCGCGCCAGGACAAGGCAAAACTGCCGGCCAGGACCGCGGACTCGAATTCGGTTGGCGTGATCGTCAGATTGTTCTCATAGGCGGACGCCTCGCGCGTCACGACGCGGCGCGGGAATACGACCATTTCCTCATCGGCAAGCAGCCCTTGTGCGATTCCGATCAGGGTGTCCTTGCCTGCACCGCTCGGACCGACCACGATGACAAGCCGTCCCGGACCGAGTTTCTGGGCGGTTGCCGTTATGGTCGCGGGCGCACTCATGCGACGCGACGGCCTTCCCGCCAGACGCTGCGCACGACTGGCACGTTCTGCGCCATGTGCACGCGAATCAAATCCGCACGCTGGCCAACCGCGATCGTACCGCGATCGTCCAGTCCGACGGCTTTGGCCGGATTGCTCGTCACGGTCCGAATCGCCGCCGCGAGATCGATGCCCGGCGCTCGCTCCGGCAACTGCATCGCCGCCATCAAGAGGCTGGAGGGCACATAGTCCGAGGACAGGATATCGAGCAGCGCGGCCTTCGCCAGATCGACGGCGGCGATATTGCCGGCATGCGAACCGCCGCGAACGACGTTGGGCGCGCCCATAAGGATCTGGACGCCGGCTTTGTGCAGACCTTCGGCTGCTTCCATCGTGGTTGGAAACTCGGCGACCGAGACGCCATCGCGCACGGCATCGGTGACGTGCTCGGCAGTGGTGTCGTCATGGCTTGCCAGCGGCACCCCATGCTTCTGCGCCAGCGCCACCATGTCGCGCATGTTCTTTTCCGCGTAGGCCTTCTGCTCCCGGATCCGCCTGGCGAACATCACATCGAGTTCGGCATCGCTCATGCCGCCCTTCTTGCCGCGATAATAGTCGCGCAACTTACCCTCGTCGCGGAACTGCCGCTGGCCGGGCGTATGATCCATCAACGAAGCGAGGCGGACGTCGTCGCGATCAATCAGACGGATCGCCTCGTCAACAACATAGGGCGTCGGAATTTCACAGCGCAGATGCAGGAAATGATCGGCGCGCAACAGGTTGGATTCGCGGGCCGAGGTGATGGCGCGGGCCAGAATTTCGGCCTGCCCGTCGATCTCGATCTCCCCCTCGTCGCGCCAGAGCCGCAGCGAATCCAGCACCGTCGTGATTCCCGACGTCGCGAGCTGTCCGTCATAGGAGACGACGGCGGCGATCGGATCCCAGTACACCTTTGGCCGCGGCATATAATGGGCCTCGATATGGTCGGTGTGCAGCTCGACAAGACCGGGCATCACGAGATCGCCACCGGCATCCTCGCCGCGCTCAGGCGCCCTGCCTTCGCCGATCTCCACGATCTTACCGCCGGATATCCCGACCCAGCCCCGCTCGATCACGCGGTCGCGGAGCACGACCTGCGCATTGTCGAGAATCATGTCCCTGGTCTTGCAATCCATCTTCATCTCAGGCCACCGCCGCGAATTTCGTGATATCGACGAACCGATCGGCGATCCGCTCGCGAACGTCATCGTCGTGGACGATCGCGATCATCGCGACGTCCCGTCTTTTCTTCTCTTCTATCAGATCTACCACCACGGCGCGATTGGCCGCGTCGAGTGAAGCCGTCGGCTCATCCAGCAGCAGCAGCGGCAGGTCGGGCAGGAAGCCGCGCGCGATGTTGACGCGCTGCTGCTCGCCGCCGGAAAAGGTCGAGGGCGGCAAGGTCCAGAGCCGCTCCGGGATATTCAGCCGGTGCAGCAGCGTGCCGGCACGCTCGCGCGCCTCCTCGCGCTCAGCGCCCATGGCGACCAGCGGCTCGGCGACGATATCAAGCGCTGCGACGCGCGGTACGGCGCGCAGGAACTGGCTGACATAGCCGATCGTGTGCTTGCGGATGTTGAGGACGTCCCGCGGCGCAGCCATTGCGAGATCAATGACATTGCCCCGATGGCGCACGACGACGGACCCGGCATCGCAGCGATAATTGCCGAAGATGATCTTCAGGACGGAGGACTTTCCCGCGCCCGAGGGCCCGGACAGCACGACGCATTCTCCGGGCGAAACGCTGAAGTTCACGCCGGCGACCACGGGCAGCAGGACGCCGCCCTGCAGATGCATCGTGAAGGTCTTGCCGACGTCAGAGACTTGAAGCATTGCGGTCATCACATCCTCAGACAGGCAAGATCGAGGAAACGAGCAGTTGCGTATAAGGTTCGCGCGGATCGTCAAGCACCTGATCGGTCAACCCGGTTTCGATCACGCGGCCGTCCTTCATCACGATGATCCGATGCGACAACAGCCGCGCCACCGCGAGATCATGCGTCACGATGACGACGGCAAGGCCGAGTTCCGCGACGAGGCTCCGCAGCAGATCGAGCAGCCGCGCCTGCACCGATACGTCGAGTCCGCCGGTCGGCTCGTCCATGAAGATCAGCCTCGGAGCGGTGACGAGATTACGAGCGATCTGCAACCGCTGCCGCATGCCGCCAGAATAGGTCCGCGGCGAATCGTCGATCCGGCCGACATCGATCTCGACCTTCTCGAGCCAGGACTCGGCGGTTTCCCTGATCTGCCCATAGTGCCGCGCGCCGACCGCCATCAGCCGCTCGCCGACATTGGCGCCAGCCGAGACTTTCATGCGCAGGCCCTGCGCGGGGTCCTGATGGACGAAGCCCCAATCGGTGCGGAACAGGAAGCGCCGCTCCGCCTCGCTCAGGTCTGCGAGATCGCGCGTGACGCCGTCGCGCATGCGATATGATATTGAGCCCGCGCTCGGCTCCATCTGCGTCGAGAGGAGTTGCAGCAGCGTGGACTTGCCGGAGCCGGATTCGCCGACCACGGCCATCACCTCCCCCTCATGGAGGGAGAACGACACGTCGCGGCAGCCGATCTGCCGGCCGTAATTCTTGGTCAGCCGTTCCGCGATCAGCAATGGCTGGTCGGTCGCGCTCATCTCAGCGCCTCCGTCTGCGCGCCGTGATGGCCGGCCTCGCGGCGGCTTTCACAATGATCGGTGTCGGAGCAGACGAACATCCGTGCGCCCCTGTCGTCGATCACGACCTCATCGAGATAGGAATCGCCCGCGCCGCATAGCGCGCACGGTGCATCGTGCTTGTAGCGCTCGAACGGATGATCCTCGAAATCGAGCGAGACCACCTTCGTGTGTGGCGGAATCGCATAGATGCGCTTCTCGCGGCCGGCGCCGAACAGCTGCAAGGCCGGGCAATCATCCATCTTCGGATTGTCGAATTTCGGTGTCGGCGACGGGTCCATCACATAGCGATCATTGACCTTCACCGGATAGGCATAGCTCGTCGCGATATGGCCGAAATGGGCGATGTCCTCGTAAAGCTTCACATGCATCAGGCCATATTCGGCGAGCGCATGCATGCGCCGGGTCTCTGTCTCGCGCGGCTCCAGGTACCGCAGCGGTTCCGGAATCGGCACCTGATAGACGAGGATTTGGTTCTCCTTCAATGACGCTTCCGGAATACGGTGGCGGGTCTGGATCATAGTCGCCTCCGTCGTCGCCGTCGTCGTCCTCACACCGGCGGTCTTCTCGAAGAATTTGCGGATCGAGATCGCATTGGTGGTGTCGTCCGAGCCCTGGTCGATCACCTTCAGCGTATCGTCCGGCCCAAGGATCGCGGCGGTGACCTGCACTCCGCCAGTGCCCCAGCCATAAGGCATCGGCATCTCGCGGCTGGCGAACGGCACCTGATAGCCGGGGATCGCGATCGCTTTCAGGATGGCGCGGCGGATCATCCGCTTGGTCTGCTCATCGAGATAGGCGAAGTTGTAGGCGGGCGCGTTCATTCCGCGGCATCCTGCATCGGGGGAGTGATCTCGTCCTGCACCGCGTAAAATTCCTGACGCAGCTTGCGCAACAGGCCGAGTTCGGACTGGAAGTCGACATAGTGCGGCAGCTTCAGGTGCTCGACGAAGCCGGTCGCCTGCACATTGTCGGAATGCGACAGCACGAACTCCTCGTCCTGCGCGGGCGCCTTGACGTCGTCGCCGAATTCCCGCGTGCGAAGCGCGCGGTCCACCAGCGCCATCGACATGGTCTTGCGCTCGGATTGCCCGAAGGCGAGTCCATAGCCGCGCGTGAAGCACGGCGCCTCGGTGGCCGAGCCCTTGAACTGGTTGACCATCTGGCACTCGGTGACGGTGATGCGGCCAAGCGGCACGGCAAAGCCGATCTCCTCGGCGACGAATTCGAGTTCGACCTCGCCGAGGCGGATTTCGCCGGCGAACGGATGGTTGCGTCCGTAGCCGCGCTGCGTGGAATAGCCGAGCGCCAGCAGGAATCCCTCATCGCCGCGCGCCAGATTCTGCAGCCGCAGATCGCGGTCGGCCGGAAAATTCAGCGGCTCGCGCGTGAGATCGCCGACCGGCGCGCCTGCATCTGATACCGACGACGCCTCGATCAATCCGTCGGCACCGAGAATGTCAGTCACGCGCGGCATCGCCGCCTCGCTGGTCACGCCTTCAACCGGCAATTCGGGATCGCTGTCGCCGGCAAGCACAGGGTCGAGCAGCCGATGCGTGTAGTCGAACGTGGGCCCGAGGATCTGGCCGCCGGGAATGTCCTTGAAGGTCGAGGAAATCCGCCGCCGCACCTGCATGTCGCCCGTGTCCAGCGGATCGGAGAAGCCGAAGCGGGGCAGCGTGGCGCGGAACGCGCGCGCAAGGAAAATCGCCTCGATCAGATCGCCCCGCGCCTGCTTGATTGCGAGCGCGGCAAGCTCGCGATCATAGAGCGAGCCTTCGGTCATCACGCGATCGACCGCGAGACTCATCTGCCCGGAGATTTGCGCGAGCGACAATTCGGGTATCGACGGATCGCCGCGCCGCTCATGAGCGAGCAGGCGGTGGGCGTTCTCGATGGCGCGTTCGCCGCCTTTGACTGCAACATACATCGTCAGCCTCGCTCAGCAGTGACAAGGGTTGTGCGTGGCAGCGCCGTCAGCCGGCCGCCAGCGACGAAAATCAGATCGACACCGCGCGGGAACAGCGCGCGATTGGTCTCGCACTGCGCGACGAAATCCTTCGGCAATGGCGCCACACGCAAATTGGCCGCTCCCAGGATGCCGGGGCCGCTCAGTTTGAGCGCCGCTGCATCGGTCAGCGTCTGCACTTGCACAAGGAGAGTCGTCGAGCGATCCGGATAGTCCGGCGTGCCGAACGCGAAGTCTTCCAGCGCGAGAGCATCGGCATTGCCGATCAACGCGAAAGCCGCCTGGCTCGCATCTTCAACGATCGGACATCCCGTGTGAAAGCGCAGCCACGTCGCCACGGCCCCCGAAGCCCGCAAGGGCGCGTCAAGAAAGACCGGCGTGTCGTGATCGAACAGCGTCAGCGCCAGCGCCGCCGTCGCAGCGCACAGCCTGTCGGGCGCGTCCGGCCCGGGCGCAATCTCGTGGACCGAGCCGGGGCGTGCCATCGCATTCATCACGCAGCGGTAGGTGGATTGCGCGGCGACCACGTCATCCGCGGGGCCGGGCGCAATGTCGATCTGCTGCATCTAGCCCTCGCCCCTGACCAGCGTAAAGAAATCGACCCGTGTCGCCGCCGTCTGCGCATCCGTGCGCTGCCGCCGCTTGCGCACGGCGCGTTCCAGCGGCGCGACGACACGATCGAGGACCCGCACCTGATCCTTCGATTGGATCAAGGCATCGCAGACGGCAATCAGTGTTGCCTTGCGCTTGTCGCGGCCAAGCACATAGGCGAAGCCCACCTCGCCGCTGCCAAGCCGAACGGCGGCGCGCGTCACCGTCGCCTCGCCAAGGTTGAACGGCGCGCCATCGCCGCCGACCCGCCCGCGCACCATGACGAGGCCGTTTTCCGGCGCCCGCAGCTGCTCGACATCGGCCGTGGGGAAATCCGACATGCACGCAGCGATCGCCTCCGGCGAGGAATCGGCGAGAACGGCCATCGCCTTGCGCCGCAAGGCATTTATCGCGTTTTCGACGAGATTTTCGGCAGGCATGGGAATTTTGGCCCTTGCAAAGTTGTCTATGTTAATAGACAACTTGAATACCCTTGGCCAGTGACCGTTTCATGACATTTTTGCCAGTCTGCACATCCCGCGATCGAGCTATCCGCCGATGAGCGAGCAGCACACCGCCGAATCCGGCGTTGCGCTGTGGCGGCGCGTCGCCGACGCGATCGAGCAGGGCATCGGCAGCGGGCGCTATGCGTCCGGCGCCCGCCTGCCCGGCGAAACCGAGATCGCCGATGCCTACCGGGTCAATCGCCACACCGTGCGGCGGGCACTGGCGGCGCTCGCCGAGCGCGGCCTCGTGCGGGCGGAGCGCGGCAGCGGTACCTATGTGGAACCGCCGCGTATCGCCTATCCGCTGCGCTCGCGCACGCGCTTTTCGGAAATCGTCGGCGCGGGCGGACGGGAAGCCCGCGGCCAGTTGCTGAGCCATTCGCTCGAAGCCGCACCGCGAACCATTGCCAAACGGCTTGGCTTGAAAACCGGGGCGCCACTCGCCCGGCTCGAGACCTTGCGCTTTGCCGATCGCACGCCGATCAGCGTCGCCACCACCTGGATGTCCGCAGAGCGTTTCCCCGACGTGGCGCCGATCTATGAACGGCAGCGCTCGATGACGCGCACGCTCGCCCATTTCGGCATCAAGGATTACAGGCGCGCGACGACCCAGATCACGGCGTCCCTGGTCGAGATCGGTGACGCCGCCCGACTCGATCTGACCGTCGGGCGCCCGGTGTTGCTGGTCGACAGCACGGACACCGACCTGTCGGGCACGCCGCTATTGACCACCCATGCGCGCTTCGTCGCCGAACGCGTCGAATTCACCATCGACAGCTAACGCGCCGCGGGCTGGCCAATGATGGCGAAGCGCAGCTTCGACGACAGCCAGTCGATCAGCGCGACGGTGATCAGGATCATCAGGATGATGAACGAGACCTTCTGCCATTCCAGCACGCGGATCTGCTCGGCGAGCTGGAGGCCGATGCCACCGGCGCCGACGATGCCGATAATGGTCGCCGAGCGGGTGTTCGATTCGATGTAGTACAGCACCTGGCTCGCGATCACAGGAATGACCTGCGGCAACAGGCCGAACCGGACCTCCTGCACTGCGCTGCCGCCGGCAGCCCTGATGCCTTCGACCTGCTTGCGATCCGCGCCTTCAATGGCTTCCGAGAACAATTTGCCGAACGCGCCGAAATCAGAAACCGCGATCGCCAGCACGCCGGCGAACGGCCCGAGCCCGACCACATTGATCCACACCAGGGCCCAGATCAGCGTGTCGACGCCCCGGATGGTGTCGAACAGACGCCGGACCGGAAAGCGGAAGATCCATGACGGCACGATGTTGCGCGCCGCGAGCAGGCTGACGGGGAGCGCGAGCACCGCCGCGAGCACTGTCCCCAGCAGCGCGATCGAAAGAGTCTCGCCCAGTGCCGAAAGATAGGTCGGCAGCGACGCGCCGGGATCTGGCGGCAGCATCAAAAGCGCGATCCATCCCAATTGATGAACGCCCGCCAGGATTTTCTGCGGCGAGAAGTCGAGATCGATCAGGCCGACGATGAACAGCGAAGCCATGCCGAGGAATACGAGTACGACAATCCTTCGCGACGCCGCGGTCCGCGCGAAGATATCGCGGTAACGGTCCGCCTGCTCTTTCGCTCGCTGCCCCTGCGTCGCAAGCCCGCTCACGTGCGAGCCTCGCTGCCAAACAGCCGGGCGCGCAAAAAACCGGTGCTGATGTCGATCAGGAAAACCGTCAGAATGATCAACAGCAGGATCGCGCTGACGTCGGAATAGTAGAATTTGCGGATCGCGACGATGAGCTCCTGGCCAATGCCGCCGGCGCCGACAAAGCCCATCACCGAGGCTTCGCGCACATTGATTTCAAATCGCAGCAGCGAATAGCTGGCGAACCCCGCCGTCACCTGCGGCAGCACGGCAAAGCGCATGCACGCGATCCAGCCCGATCCGGTGGCGCGGATGCCCTCCACCGGCTTCATGTCGATATTCTCGACGATCTCGGCAAACAGCTTGCCGAGCGCCCCGGCGGAGTGGATGGCCAGTGCCAGCACGCCCGCCATCGGACCAAGACCGAAGGCGATCACGAAGATCAGCGCGAAGACGATGCCGGGCACGGTGCGGGCGAATTCAAGGCCGCGCTTGACGGTGAAGCCCAGCCAACGGGCCGGCGAGGTATTGGCGGCAGCGAGGAAATTGCAGCCGAAGGCAATGATCGCTCCCGCCAGCGTTCCGACATAGCTGATCAGCAAGGTCTCGCCGAGCATGGCCAGCCATTTGCGCCAGCCCCAGAACCACTCGCCGAGATCGGTCCAGACCCGCGCCCCGGTATCAAGCGTGAAAATCCGATCAAAATAGCTAACGAAATTGCCGAGCTTCGCAATGAAGACGCGTGGTTCGACTTCGGCGCCGATGGCGGCGATGATCAGAGCCGCCGCGAAGACGGCGGTCGCCAGCGTCAGCTTGAACCGCTTGCGCGCGACGGCCTTCTGATAGCTTTCGTTGAGCGCCGCAAGCTGCGCTTCGGGGAGGATGGAGACCGCTAGGGCCACGGGTTTCGATCTTTGCTGGTCATCCGGCGATGCGCGATATCGCGCAGGCCCGGAATCCATAACCACCACCGGGAGTATGGATTCCGGGTCTCGCGGGCTATCGCCGCTCGCCAGGAATGACGTGTTGTCGCGATCAGGACGCCTTCTTCTTGCGCAGGGCGTCGACGAACTTGATCAGTTCGACCGTGCCGTCCCAATCCTTCGTCGTCGCAGGATGGAAACCCTGCTTTTGGCCGTCCTGCAGGCGGTCGAAGGCAGCCTTGTCCTTGGCCGGCGCATCGAAGAAGGCCTTGGCAATCGCCTTCTTCAGGTCATCAGGCAGGTCCGAGTTGTAGGCATAGGGTCCGTTGATGATCGGCGCCGACTTGTGGATGATGCGGAAATCGTCCTTCTTCATCGGCGTGCCATCGGCATTCTTCAGCATGCCCTTGGTCAGCATCTGCGCCAGCGTCGAATCATTGTCGGTTGTCCACTGGTTGGCGGCGACGTCGACAGTGCCCTGCGTTAGCGCAAGGATCGCGTTCTCGTGGCTGCCGGCGAAGACAACCTTGCTGAAATACCCCTCGGCTTCCGGAATTCCCATCTTGTTGAGTTCGAAACGCGGCACGTTGTTGCCCGAGGTCGAGTTCGGATCGACCAGGCCCAGATTCTTGCCCTTGACGTCGTCGACGCTCTTATAGGGGCTGTTGGCGCGGACGAAGAACACCGAATAGTAGCCGGTACTTCCGTCCAGATTGGTGTCGTTGGCGAAGGCGTCGGTGGCCACCCCGGTCAGGCGGGCGCGAGCGAAGGATGCCGAGCCATAGCTCGCGATCTGAATGTTGCCGGATCGCTGGCCCTCGATCACGGCCGCATAATCGTTGGCGACGCGCAGCGTGACCTTCACGCCGAGTTCTTTCGAGAGATAGGTCATGAACGGCGCCCAGCGCTCGGTAACCCCCGAGGCATTCTCCGCAGGAACCACCGCGAAGGTCAGCTCCGGATATTTCGCTTTCCAGTCCTGTGCGCTAGCAGCCGTTGCGGACATGGCAAGCGCGGCTGCGGCGCCGGCGAGAACAATGCGTCGAGTGATCATGACATCCTCTGTCTGTTGATAAACTTGTCTTGTTGTTGGACCAGCACACGCCAGATCGAAACGCAGGCTACGCGGCAGCGGCGGCGCCAAGCGCTGGAACTCTGCCGTCGGCACCGATGACTTCCGGCGTTCCCATCACCTCGCCAGCTTCGAGGTCGTAAAGTTCCCGGGCGATATGATCGGTCAGCATCGCCGGGACATCGTCGAACACGACCCGGCCCGCCGACATGCCGATCAGGCGGTCGGCGTAGGTGCGCGCCAGATCCAGCGAATGCAGGTTGCAGATGACGGTGATCCCGAACTGCTTGTTGATGCGAAGCAGGGCGTCCATCACGATCCGGGTGTTGCGGGGATCGAGCGAGGCAATTGGCTCATCGGCCAGAATGATGTCGGGCTCCTGCACCAGCGCACGCGCGATCGCGACACGTTGCTGCTGGCCGCCGGACAGGTGGTCGGCGCGTTGCGCGGCCTGCGCGCCCATATCCAGTTGCTCGAGCGCTGACATTGCGATCGCACGATCGGCTTCGGGCCACATCTGCGCGAGGGACCGCCAGGTCGGCACCGTGGCAAGCCGCCCCATCAGCACATTGGTGAGGACGTCGAGCCGGCCGACCAGATTGAACTGCTGAAAGATCATCGCCGAGCGGGCACGCCATTGCCGCAAGTTCTTGCCCTGCAGCGCCGTCACATCGGTTCCCTCAAAAAGAATCCGGCCCGCGGAGGGTTGCGCGAGCCGGTTGATCATCCGAAGCAACGTCGATTTGCCGGCACCCGAGCGGCCGATCACGCCGATAAAGCTTCCACGCGGAATAGCGAACGTTGCGCTGTCAACGGCGGTCTTGCTGCCGAAGCGGCAAGTCAGATCGTCAACCATCAGCATTCCTGTTACCCCACCGATCCGATCATGAACGACGGCTAACGCGAGAGTGATACGGTTGTGTGACAGCGACTGGTGCGCCGCGCTGAAATTGTGGGCTCGCCTCGCGAAGACGTCATTCGTCAAGACGTCATCCAGCTGTCATGCAACCCGTCGCATGAGATGAGCTTTCCTGCGGAGTCGCATCCATGGCCAACAAGGTCCTCTCCCCCACACCTCTGATCCATCCATCCGCCACGCTGCAGGACAGCCAGATCGGCGCCTATTGCGAGGTCGGCGCCCGCACGATCCTCACCGAAGTGTCGATGGCCGACTATTCATACGTCGTGAACGACAGTCAGATCACCTACACCTCGATTGGCAAGTTCTGCTCCATCGCCGCGATGACGAGAATCAATCCCGGCAATCACCCGATGCAGCGCGCGACGCAATCCCACTTCACTTATCGTTCGAGCGCCTATTTCCCCGGCGAGGCCGACGACGTGGAGTTCTTCGCCTGGCGGCGCGAGCATCATGTCCAGATCAGCCATGATGTCTGGATCGGCCATGGCGCCGTCATCCTGCCCGGACGCAATGTCGGCACCGGGGCCGTTGCTGCGGGCGCCATCGTGACCAAGGACGTGCCTGCCTATACGATCGTCGCCGGCAATCCGGCGCGAATCATCCGCCGCCGCTTCAGCGAACGAGAAGCCGAACGGCTCGGCAAGCTCGCCTGGTGGGACTGGAGCCACGACGCCCTGCGCGCCGCGCTGCCGGATTTCCGCAAGTTGAGTATCGATGCGTTCCTTGACAAGTACGAACGCACTGCCATTGCCGCGTGAAACAATTTCAACCTGACAAGAGCATATACGTGACTGATATCATCATCGAAGGCGGCCGGACTCTGATCGGCAGCGATCTCACCGAAACCTCGCTGCATATCGCAGATGGACGTATCGCAGACATCGGACGTGGCGCACGCGACGCGGCCATGAGAATCGATGCACGCGGATTGCTGGTGCTGCCAGGAATCGTCGACCTGCATGGCGATGCCTTCGAGCGCCAGATGATGCCACGGCCCGGCGTCGGCTTCCCGATCGATGTAGCGCTGCTCGACACTGACCGGCAATTGGTCGCAAACGGGATCACCACGGCCTTTCACGGCGTGACCTGGTCGTGGGAGCCGGGCCTGCGCGGCGCCGAGAACGCGCACGCGCTGGTCGATACGATCAGTGCGCTGCGATCGCAACTCGCGGTCGATACACGCGTGCATCTGCGGCACGAAACCTACAATCTCGACGCCGAGCCGGTGCTGGTGGACTGGCTCGCGTCCGGCCAAATCGATCTGCTCGCCTTCAATGACCACATGTCAATGACCGCGCTCGACCCCACCCGACCGCAGAAGCGCGTCCGGATGGCGGAGCGGACCGGACTTTCGCTCGATGAGTTCGACCGGCTGGTGGAGCGCATCGCAAGCCGCGGCGACGACGTGCCGGCATCAATCTCCCGGCTGGCCACTGCGAGCCGCGCGGCCGGCATTCCCATGCTGTCGCACGACGATGAAACACCGGAACAGCGCCAGGGCTTCCGCGCCCAGGGCGTACGGATCGCCGAATTTCCTGTCAATGAAGCGACCGCGCGCGAAGCTGCCGACGCCAGCGAGTTCACAGTGTTCGGCGCGCCCAATGTGGTGCGCGGCGGCAGCCATACCGGCTGGACCAGCGCGACTGAGATGGTGCGCAAGGGCCTCTGCTCCGTCCTCGCCTCGGATTATTACTATCCGGCGATGCTGCTGGCGGCCTTCCGCCTTGTCGGCGAAGGCGTGCTGCCGTTGACGCAAGCGTGGAAGCTGATCTCGCAGGCCCCGGCTGCCGCGGCCGGGCTGACCGACCGCGGGCAGCTCGCCGCCGGCCTTCGGGCAGACATCATAGTCGTTGACGCCGCGCAGGCGTTGCGGCCGCGCATCGTGGCGGTGGTCGCCGCGGGCCGGCTCGTCCAACTCAACGAGAGCGATCTTATCTCGTCCTCGCGGCCAGTATCGAATAAGATTGCCGCAGCCTGAATCCGGGGGATGTCCGCTCTGCCGCGTTACGCCATCTATTATGTCCCCTCGCCCGACGACGAACTCTACCGGTTCGGCGCCGAACTGTTGGGCTATGATGCGTTCGGTGGAGACAACCTCGATCAGCCGGCCGATGCCCGGGACGCTTTTGCCGACTGGTACGACCTGACGGCCGACCCACGCAAATACGGTTTCCACGCCACGCTGAAGGCGCCGATCGTGCTGGCGGACGGCCGGTCGGAAGCCGATCTGGTCGCAGCCTTCGACCGGTTCGTGCAGACGCCGCGCGAGATTCCAACGATCGCGCTCGTCGTCCGGGCTATCGGCAGCTTCATCGCGGTGGTGCCGCAATCACCGGTGCCGGCCTTGATCCAGCTTGCTGACGATTGCGTGCGGGATTTCGATTCTCTGCGCGCGCCGCTAACCGCCCACGATCGCCAGCGCAGGCTGAGAAGTCCGCTGACGGCGCGGCAGATCAAATATCTCGATCGCTGGGGCTATCCGTACGTCTTCGAGGAATTCCGCTTCCACATGACGCTGAGCGGCAGCCTTGCGCAGGCGCGGCGCGAACCGGTGCTCGCCTTCCTGCAACACCGCTTCAAGACACTCCGGCGCACCACACTGACCATCGGTCACCTCGCGATCCTGCGTCAGGATCGCAGCGACTCCCGGTTCGTCGTGCTCCGGCATGCGAGGTTACTGCAGCGGATTTGACGGGCCGGGATCAGCGGCCTGAGCCGGCACGGCGGGTGGCGATCCAGACGACATGCCGCGCGCCGCGCTTGCCCCCGGCGCGAACCTTGAGCTCGTCGACGTCGAAGCCGCTGCCGCGAAGCCGCTTGGCAAAACCCGTATCCGGTCCCGACGACCAGACCGCCAGCACGCCACCCGGTCGAAGCGCAGCACAGGCGGCGCGCAATCCGCTGCCATCGTACAACGCATCATTGGCGTCGCGGGTGAGCGCTTCGGGACCATTGTCGACGTCGAGCAGAATCGCGTCGAAGTTCGGGGCGCCGGAGCGGATCACGTCGCCAACATCTGCCACCTGCACGCTGACACGCGGATCGGTCAGGCTGTCGCCGAAGATCCCGGCCATCGGACCCTGAGCCCACGCCACGACGGCTGGTATCAGCTCGGCCACGATCACTCGCGCCTCTGATCCGAGCACGGCAAGCGCGGCACGAAGCGTGAAGCCCATGCCCAATCCACCGATCAAGACGCGCGGGCGCTCGATCGCTTCGATTTTCCTACAAGCCAGTGTGGCAAGCGCCTCTTCCGATCCGCTGAGGCGGCTGTTCATCAGTTCATTCCGGCCCAGCATGATCGAGAATTCATCGCCTCGCTTCATCAGGCGAAGTTCACCGTCGCCGCCGGGCACCTTTGCCGTGTCGATCAGGAGTCTCGGAATCATAGTTCTGGAATCATGAGAGGAACTTCGGCGTCCGACAGCCCAACGCGCGGCATTGCCGGCCGCGCGGGATCAACAATGTATTCACCTGTCCGCGCGACCGACGACCGCCATCAGTTCCTCGATCTTGCGGCGCTGGTCAGCCTTGTTGCCGGATGCGATGGCATGCTCGACACAATGACCGACATGATCGCGCAGAATTTCCTCCTCAAGCCGCCGCAGCGCGGCCCGCACCGCCGCGATCTGGGTGACGATGTCGATGCAATAGCGATCCTCGTCGACCATGCGGCCGAGTCCGCGGACCTGTCCCTCGATGCGGCTGAGGCGCCTGGCGCTGGAGGCCTTGATGTCTGCTCTCATGGCCGATATATACCCCTATAGGGTATGTCAGACAAGCCCGCCGCTGAAGGAAACACGCAAATGGCCGCCGCGAGGCCCCAGCATATCGCCGAGACTTCAGCGCAACAAAGCTGCTGCTCCGCTTCCTCGGCACACGCCGGTCCTGTGGCATTCACACAGAATCATGCCGGCCACCACGGACACAGCCATGGCGGCCATGGCGCGCACGATTCGAACCCGACCGACGGCCGCGCGCGCGATCCCGTCTGCGGCATGCTGGTTGACCCCGACACCGCAAAGCACCGCCATCAGCATGACGGCAGAACCTATTATTTCTGCTGCGCCGGATGCCTGCAGAAATTCGCGGCCGATCCGCAAAAATACATCACGGAGTCTCCGGCACCAGCACCGAGTGCACCGGCAGGCACGATCTATACCTGCCCGATGCATCCGGACATCCAGCAGGTAGGGCCCGGCGCCTGCCCAATCTGCGGCATGGCGCTGGAGCCGGTTCTGATCTCGGCGGAGACAGGGCCAAACCCCGAACTGGCCGATATGAGCCAACGGTTCCGGATCGCCCTTATCTTCACGCTCCCGATCGTCGCGTTCGAGATGGGCGGGCATCTGATCGGTGGCCTCGACCATCTCATCCAGCCCGTGACATCGAACTGGATTCAACTGGTGCTCGCGACCCCCGTCGTGCTGTGGGCGGGCTGGCTGTTCTTTCAGCGCGGCTGGGCGTCGCTCGTCTCGCGCAACCTCAACATGTTCACGCTGATCGCGATGGGCACCGGCGTCGCCTGGACCTACAGCGTGATCGCGACGCTGGCGCCCGGGATGTTCCCGCCGGCCTTTCGCGACGCGCATGGCGCGGTTGCAATCTATTTCGAGGCCGCCGCCGCGATCACCGTCCTGGTCCTGCTCGGTCAGGTGCTCGAACTCAGGGCGCGCGAGAGCACCAGCGGCGCGATCCGCGCGCTGCTCGACCTTGCCCCGAAGATGGCGCGACGCCTGCGCGCCGATGGCGGCGAAGAGGAAGTGAGCCTCGATGATGTCCATCCCGGCGACCGCCTGCGCGTGCGGCCGGGCGAAAAGGTGCCGGTCGACGGTGTCGTGCGCGAGGGGCGAAGCGCGGTGGATGAGTCGATGGTGACAGGTGAATCGATGCCGGTCACCAAGGAGACCGACGCGCATGTGATCGGCGGCACGATGAACCAGTCGGGCATGCTCGTCATCGAGGCGCAGAAAGTCGGCCGCGACACCATGCTGGCGCGGATCGTGCAACTCGTGGCCGACGCACAACGCAGCCGCGCACCGATCCAGCGCATGGCGGACCGGGTGTCCGGCTGGTTCGTCCCCTTGGTCATCGCTGTTGCGCTGCTGGGGTTTGGCGCCTGGGCGATCTGGGGTCCCGAGCCGCGCTTTGCCCATGGCCTCGTGGCCGCGGTGGCCGTGCTGATCATCGCCTGCCCCTGCGCGCTCGGACTCGCAACCCCGATGTCGATCATGGTCGGAGTCGGGCGTGGCGCACAGTCCGGCGTGCTGATCCGGAATGCCGAAGCGCTCGAGCAGCTGGAAACGGTCGACACGCTGGTGATCGACAAGACCGGCACGCTGACGGAAGGCAAGCCCGCGGTCGCAGCCATCGTGCCCGCCGCCGGCTTCGACGAGGCCGAATTGTTGCGGCTCGCGGCCAGTGTCGAGCGCGCCAGCGAGCATCCGCTCGCGGTCGCCATCGTCAAGGCCGCCGAACAGCGCGGCGTTGCGATGGCCGCGGTCGACGGCTTCGATTCGCCTGCAGGCAAAGGCGCTCTCGGTCGGGTCGAGGGCAAGCGGATCGCGCTCGGCAATGCGACATTCCTCGCTGAACTCCGCGTGGATCCCACCGCGCTTGCGGCTCAGGCCGAGGAGTTGCGCAAGGATGGCGCCACGGCGATCTTCATGAGCGTCGACGAGAAGGTTGCGGCCATCTTTGCGATCGCCGATCCGGTCAAAGAGTCCACACCGGAAGCGTTGCGCGAGCTGCGCGCCGACGGCATTCGCGTGATCATGCTGACGGGCGACAACTGGACGACCGCGCGGGCCGTCGCGCGGCGTCTCGGCATCGCAGATGTCGAAGCGGAGGTTCTTCCCGACCAGAAGAACGCGATCGTGCAGCGTCACAAGCAGGCAGGCCACATGGTGGCGATGGCGGGTGACGGGGTGAACGATGCCCCCGCGCTTGTTGCCGCCGACGTCGGAATCGCAATGGGCACCGGCACGGACGTGGCCATGGAAAGCGCCGGGGTCACGCTGGTGAAGGGCGATCTCATGGGTATCGTTCGCGCCCGCCGGTTGTCGCAAGCGGTGATGCGCAACATCCGTCAGAATCTGTTCTTCGCTTTTGTCTACAACGCACTCGGCGTGCCGGTCGCGGCAGGCGTGCTGTATCCTTTCTTCGGGATCGTGCTGTCGCCGGTGATCGCGGCCGCTGCGATGGCGCTCTCCTCGGTCAGCGTCGTCGGCAACGCGCTTCGGCTGCGAGGCGTCAGGTTGTAGCTTGGCCAACCCCCGGCGCTTGTGGCAGAGAATATCACCAAGGCGGGTTCGAAACGACCAGGGAGAACGGGACGTGGCGAAAAATCTGTTCGACATGAGCGGCAAGGTTGCCCTTGTCACCGGTGGCAGCCGCGGGCTCGGCTATGAAATCTGCAAGGGGCTCGCGGATGCGGGCGCGGACATCATTGTCGCCAGCCGCAAGAAGGAGAATTGCGAGACGGTCGCGAAGGAAATCCAGGCGATGGGCCGCAAGGCCATCGGTGTCGGCTGCCATGTCGGCCGCTGGGACGATCTCGAGCGGCTGGTGGCCACATCCTACGACACGTTCGGCAAGGTCGATATCCTCGTCAACAATGCCGGAATGTCGCCTTTGGCCGCGTCGTCATTCGACACCAGCGAGGAGCTGTTCGACAAGGTCATCAGCGTCAATTTCAAGGGGCCGTTCCGGCTGGCATCGCTGGTCGGGCATCGCATGGCGGCGGGCGATGGCGGCAACATCATCAACATCAGCAGCGTCGGAGCGATCCGCCCGCAGCCGGCTTACGGACCCTATGCCGGCGCCAAGGCCGCGCTGAACGCGATCACGGTCGCGCATTCATTCGAGTTCGCGCCAAAGGTGCGCGTCAACGGCATCATGCCCGGATCCTTCCGCACCGACATCGCCAAGGCCTGGCCGAAAGACAAGGAATCGAAGGCGACGTCGGCGATCCCGCGTTTCGGCGAAGCGGATGAGATCGTGACCACCGTGCTCTATCTCGCCAGCAACCACTCCGGATTCACCACCGGAACCGTGGTCCGCGTCGATGGCGGCAGACCATAAGACCTACCGGCTTTCGGCCGTGCCGCTCCCGGCCGGTATCGCCCGGTGCCGGCCCGGGCTCGCCGCAACACGAGGCGGTTGTTCCCCCCTGAAACTTTCAGGCGCCCTTCCTATATCAGGCCTATCCAGGTTTCCGCCCGCCCCGTGCGAGGGACCGGAAACTGGATCTGCCGTTGGAGGCGATCATGACCACCGAACAAGTCAAAGAGAAGAAGCACAACCTTATCGCGAGCGATCGGATTGAAGGAACACCGGTCCGTCGGGCCAGTGGCGACAAGATCGGGAAAATCGAGCGCCTGATGCTCGACAAGGTCTCGGGAAATGTCGCCTATGCGATCCTGAGCTTCGGCGGCTTTCTCGGAATCGGCAACAAGCACCTTCCGGTGCCGTGGGCGCGCCTGACCTACAACAAACCCATGGAAGCCTACGAAATCGACCTGTCGGATGAGGAGCTCAGGCAAGCGCCGGCTTATGAAGCCGATGAGGATTTCGACTGGGGCGACAGGTCGCGCGAGGTCGACCTTCACGCCTATTACAAGAGCCCGGCCTATTGGGGCTACTGAGCGGCGCTCCCGAGCGGAGCAGAAGCCGGGCGGGACCGTCGTGCGATAGCGTCCAGCGCCGCCGATTTGGTGGGCCTGCCATCACGGGCCGCGAACTCAATCAGGCCCGTCAAATTGAGAAGCGGCACCAAGGCGCGCGCGGATGCTTCTCCGCGTTCGCTTTCCGCTCTTTTGATGTATGGATTGCGCCGCGACCTTGCCGGTGATCCGATCCGGGCGGACTGGCCGCGACAACGGAGCGCTTTGATGAGCCACCACGAGCCTGTCCTTTATCGCACTGCCGACCGCATCGCCGAAATCAGGATCAACCGGCCGCCAGTGAACAGCCTCGATGAAGGATTCATCGACGGTATCATCGCCGGATTGCAGGCGGCCGCCGCCGACGGCACTGTTCGCTGTGTCATCATCGCGAGCGACGTCCCGGGACGATTCTGCGCCGGGCTCGACCTCGTGAAGCTGATCAACCATATCGGCGGCGAGGATTCGCGGCGCCTCGCCGAAAAGCTCTATGTCCGGCTGAGCGAGGCGCAGGCGGCACTGGGCAAGCCGTCGATCGCCGTCGTCAATGGCACCACCCGCGGCGGTGGCATGTCGCTCGCGATCTCCTGCGACGTGATCATTGCCGGCGAGAGCGCGACTTTCGGCTATCCTGAAATCGACCTCGCGGTCCTGCCGGCCATTCACTTCATGCAGCTTCCGCGCATCGTCGGCCGGCATCGCGCTTTCGACCTGCTGTTCAGCGGCCGGTCATTCAGCGCGCAGGAAGCGCTGTCGCTCGGCATCATCAGCCGCGTCGTGAAAGACGCGGAGCTGGAGCAGGCTGCGCGCGACCTGGCCCTGACCTTCGCGGCGAAATCGCCGACCGCCGTGCGGATGGGACGAGAAGCATTCGCCCGTATCAATGTCGATCCGTATCGTCAGGGGCTGCGGGACGCCGTCGACGATTTCCATCGCGCTGCCCAGACCCCCGACATCGTCGAAGGGCTGCGGGCCTTCATCGAAAAACGCCGGCCGAACTGGTAAGTCCCGTCAACAGATGAGTTTGCTACGTCGCCGGCGGCGCCTCTGCATTCCGCATCATTTTCTCGAATTGCTCGTCGCTGATTTCCGATTGCCCGATCAGCACGCTGCATTTGAGATTCCTGACAAGGTAGGTCCCGACCGAACCGGACCACCATTGCGCAAGGAGCCCCTTGTGCCGGTGACCCGCAACCACGAGGTCAGCGCCGACTTCGTTGGCGACGGCCACGATTTGCTCTCCGGGATCACCCCAGGCCAGCTTCGATTTGGGTTCGAACCCGAGCGCCTTCAGGCGTTCCACCCCCTCCAACAGCGACTGCTCGTAGGTGTCCTTGTCGATAACCGCCCCCAAAAAGGCGGCGGTGCCCGCAGCGCCGACATCGATCACAGCCAGCAGGAACACCTCCGCGCGACAAAGATGCGCCAACGAAGCCCCTTCCCGCAGCGCGCGACGACCCGCAACCGACCCGTCATAGGCAAGAAGAATCTTCCGATACATGTCTTCCTCCTGATCTCAATTCGCTGCGAATGTTGCACGCCGGTCAGTTCGAGAACAGCCGGAGCGAGCCGCGGAGTGGTGAAAAATTCATCTCTCTGCACAGGCCAAGCGGTGGTCACCCTCTCACCACCTCGCCGACCGGGGCTTGCGAGGTGCAGCCGGACCAGCACGGCTTGACGGGCGCGCCAGTGACCGCTGTCAGCCACGACGCCAAGAGGGGCCGAGCTCGGGAGCCTGTTGCGTTGCAGAAGAGCGACCGGGCGCAGGCCGGTGCTACGTCAGGGCATGAAACTTCCGCCATTGACGTCGAGGATCGCGCCGGTGACGAAGGATGACGCGTCCGACGCCAGATATTTCACGGCGGATGCCACCTCGTCGGCGACACCGTAACGGCCGACCGGGATGGTCGCCACTGCGGCGGCCCGCACCTCCGCCAGCGGCGTCGAGATCGCGGTTGCGATCGGACCCGGCGCGACGCAGTTCGCCGTGATGCCAAACGGCGCCGCTTCCAGTGCCATCACACGCGTCAATCCAATGATGCCCGATTTCGACGCCGAATAATGCGCCGCGGCCAGCGGCGAAATTGTGCGTCCGGCTCGCGACGCGATGTTGATCACGCGACCCCATTTCGCCTGCCGCATGCCTGGAAGTGCGATCTGATAGAGCAGGAATGGCGCGGTCATGTTCACAAAGACAACATCCTGCCATTGCTGGAGCGAAATCTCCTCGATCCTGTACTTCTGGCCGTTGTTCTTTGGCCCAAGACCCGCATTATTGACCAGCACGTCGATGCGCCCGAACTGACTGACGACGCGGTCGCCGAAACGCCGGATGTCCTGTTCGGACAGGAGATCGCATACAAAGGCAGCGACCTTGCCTGGTCCCTGCAGGGATGACGCAACTTCCTTCACCGTCTCGTTCCTGTCGGTCACGACAACGCTGTAGCCGAGCTCGAGCATCGCTTTGGCCGACGCTGCTCCAATCGCGCCTGCCGCGCCCGTTACGATCGCCACTTTGCCGTCTGCCATCCGTCTCTCCCAAACCTCTAATTACCGTGCGATCTTAGCCTTGTGCTCGGCGCGAAGAATGTATTTGACGATCTTTCCAACCGATGTCTTCGGCAGATCGCTACGAAACTCCACAAAGCTCGGCACCTTGAATTTCGCGAGATATTTCGCGCACCAGTCGCGAACCTCGTCTTCTGTCAGGGTGTGGCCGGGCTGCAGGACGACATAGACCTTGACCGCTTCGTCGCGCAAAGGATCGAACACGCCGATCGCCGCGGATTCGAGGATGCCCGGATGATCGTTGAGGACGCGCTCGACTTCCGTGGCGGCAATGTTCTCGCCCGCGCGCTTGATCACGTCCTTGGACCGGTCAAAAAAATGGAAATAGCCGTCGGCATCGATGCTGCCGTTGTCGCCCGTGAAGAACCAGCCATCCCGCATGCAGGCCTGCGTCGCCTCCTCGTTCTTGTAGTAGCCGGAGAACATCGGTTCGCCGCGCACGATGATCTGGCCGGTTTCCCCGACCGGCTTGTCGTTCATGTCGTCGTCGACCACACGCATCTGGCGGCCGAGGACCGGCAGACCGATGCAGTGACGCTTCGCCCTGCCGTGGACAAGCGGATTGGACGAGCAGATCCCGAACGTTTCGCTCAGTCCGTAGCCTTCGATCAGCTTGACGCCGAACCGGCGTTCGAATGTGTCCCATTCTTCCGAAGAGGTCGGAAGCGCATAGAACGAGAAGCGCACGTTATGCCTGGCGTCGTCGTCACTCGGGGGCTGCGCCAGCATCGTCCGCAGCACCATGGGAACGATGCTCATGGCGGTGCAGTTGTGGGCTCGCACCTGATTCCAGAACTTCCGGGCACTGAAGGCTTCCAGCAGCACGACCGTTCCGCCGACCGTCAAAGCGGGTATCACCCCGACAAACTGCGCGTTGACGTGGAACAGCGGCAGCGACACGCAAAAGCGGTCGTTCGCTGTTAGGCCGAAGAGCATTGCCGATGCGACGCCCTGAATGACGCTGCTGCGGTGGCTGAGGATCACTCCCTTCGGCCGCGACGTCGTGCCCGACGTATAAATGATCTGCGCGGGCGCTTCCGGCGCGACCCGCACCTTCGCATCCGCGTCGCTGGAACTGGCTTCGATATCGGACAGCAGCGTGAAGCCGTCGACCGGCGTGGCGGATTTCGCCAGAACGCGAATGTAGACCCCGCGACCGCCGTCCGGCGTCCGCTGCAATGATGGCAGGAACTTCGGTTCGATAATCAGTCCGGCACTTTCGGAATTGCCGAGCAGGTAAGCAAGCTCGTCCGACGAATAGAGAACATTGACCGGCACGAACACCGCGCCAATCATCGCGACGGCAAACCATGCAACCGGAAATTCCGGGCTGTTGGTCAGCATGACCGAAACTTTGTCGCCGCGCTGGATGCCCTGTTCCAACAGGTAATTCGCCAGCTTGTTCACCCGACGGGCGAACATCCGGTATGTCAGGGACGATATGTTTTCGGCATCATCCTCGAAAACCAGAAACTCCTTCTCGGGGTTTCGTTCGAGCTGAACCCGCAGCAGATCCGGAAGGGTCATGTTGCCTGCGACATCCATAAAATCGTCCCCGCAGAGTTTTTCTCCGATGCGCGTCAAATTCAACGATCCTGCGTGTTCGCGCAACTCCAAATCGCCGGCGCCCTCGCAAAGGATACGCGCTCGGAGGTTTGGGGAAAGGCTGAAGGCCATTCGACGCAATTATGTCGATCGAAGGATGGCGGCAAACCCGACAAAGGCGCAAAAATCCATTCGTGACCCAGTGTGGAGATGGACGGCGCGAACAGCTCCCGCTACAGAGCTCGTTCCAGTGGAGGTTATGGTTCAGAAATTCCCTTGCTAAACTCGCCGAACCGATGAAAGGGATTTCTGAACCACTCCACCAGTGTTCCTGTCAGAATTCGGACTGAGGTGCGCGGGCATGGTCCGGCAACGCTTTCGCAGCCTTTTCCAGAAGTACCTGCTCGTGCTTTTCATGGCCGTGGCGATTCCGCTCGCGATCAACGGTGTCATCGAAGCGTGGCTCGGCTATCGCGACCAGCGCGCGAGACTCGATCAGTTGCTCGGCATTCAGGCGGCGTCCGCCGCCGGCAGGATCGATGGCTTCATCGACGGCATCACGAACGAGCTTGGTTGGTTGGTGCAGCTTCCCTGGACTGACGATCCGGACGAGCGGCGGCGGACCGACGCGTTGCGCTTGTTTCGCCAGGCCCCCGCCATCGTGAGTCTCACACTGATCGACGATCGAGGACGAGAACGCCTTTACATCTCGCGCATTGGCCTCAATCGAGTCGACAGCCGTGCTGACCGATCCGCCGATCCTGCGGTCATAGGCGCCCGCTCGACCGGGACCTGGTTCGGCGACGTGAGCTACCACCGAGGCTCCGAGCCATACCTGGCGATTGCGATTTCCGGCAACCGGCCGTCGGTCGGTGTGGTGATCGCGGAGGTCAACCTCAAGCTCATCTGGGACGTGGTATCGGACATCAAGGTCGGAAAAACCGGCTTCGCCTTCGTGCTTGACCGACCGGGTCAGCTCATTGCTCATCCGGACATCAGCCTCGTCCTGCGCGGGGCGGACGAAGCGACGTCCAGGCCCTTTCAAGCCATACGCGATGCGATCGGCCGCGCCGGCGTGAGTGTTGCAACGGGCCGGGACGTGCAGGGCCGCCAGGTTGCCGCCGCCGCTGCTCACATTGCCAGTCCCGACTGGACTGTCGTGGTCGAACAGCCGCTGTCCGAAGCCTTCGGGCCTATCTATGCAGCTTTGTGGCGGGCCGCAGGGCTTGTCCTGGTCGGCACCATCCTCTCAGGCCTGCTCGCCTATCTGCTGGCGCGCCGGATGACCGAGCCGATCAGGCTTCTCGAGGAGGGGACCGAGCGGATCGGAGCTCGACGTTTCGATCACCGTATCGCCATCGAGACAGGGGATGAGTTTCAGCGCCTGGCCGACAGTTTCAACCGGATGGCTGGCGAGCTGGCCCTCGCGCAGGAGCACCAGGAGCGCATTGCGAAGCTCAGGCGGTTCCTCGCCCCGCAGGTCGCCGATCTAGTCGATCGAACGGGTGACGACAGCGTGTTGAAGGGCCGCCGTACCGAGGTGGTCGTCATATTCTGTGACTTGCGGGGCTTCACCTCATTTTCAGCGGGAGTCACACCAGAGGAAGTCATGAGCGTGCTGTCGGAGTATTATGAAGCGCTCGGCACCGCCATCACGACATTTGCCGCGACACTCACCAGTTTCACCGGCGATGGCTTGATGGTTCTCGTCAATGCACCCGTTCCCGTCGAAGAACCGGCGCTAAAGGCCGTCGACCTCGCCGTTGAAATGCAAAGGACCGTGCAGGAGCTCATCGTTCGCTGGCGAGCGCGGGGATACCATATCGGGTTCGGGATCGGTCTTGCCAGTGGCCCGGCGACGGTCGGACGGATCGGGTATGAGAGCCGGTTCGACTACACGGCCATTGGCAGTGTGGTCAATCTCGCAGCCCGCCTGTGCGCGTCCGCGGCCGACCGGGAAATCCTGATGGATGCCGAAGTCGCCGAAGCCGTCAAGGACAGGCGCCCGCTGGAAGGACTCGGGCACCGTCCGGTCAGGGGCTATGATCAGGCCATCCCGGTGTTTGGAATCTCGTTCGACGCGCCATCCGGGACCTGAGCCGACCTCAATTGCCTTGGTGCCGGCTATCCGATTCAAGCCACATTCACCGAAAGCGTTGAACAATCCACACTGATCGACCACCAAGTGGGGACAATTGGTGCAGACATGGCCGGCATTGGATTCAGGTCTGATCGGATCAGGCGGCGGGACTTCCTCGCGCTGCTGGGTGGTGCCGCCACCTGGGCATCTCCGTTGCATGCGCAACGGCAGGCCGTGCCGGTCATCGGTTATCTGTGCCCGGAGTCGCCGGAGCTGTTCAACAGTCGACTCAAGGCTTTCCATCAAGGACTCGGCGAAAATGGCTATGTCGAAGGCCGCAATGTCGCAATCGATTATCGATGGGCGGAAGGACAGTACAAGCGATTGCCGGCTCTTGCTGCAGATCTGGTCGCCAGGAATGTCGACGTCATCGTCGCGCCCGGCGGCGCTCCGGTAGCGCTCGCGGCGAAAGCTGCCACCGCGAGCAAAACGATCGTCTTTGAGATGGGTGGTGACCCCGTTCAATTGGGCGTGGTGGACAGCCTGTCGCGGCCGGGTGGTAATATCACGGGAGTTTCGAGCCTGAGCGTGGAAGTGTCGCCGAAGCGACTCGAGTTGATGCGCGAACTTCTGCCAGCAGCAGCCAAACTGGCCGTGGTCGTCAACCCCACGAGTCCAACAGTCAATTCCCAATTGATGAATCTTCGTTCCGCTGCCGAAATCTTACGGGTGAATCTGCAGATCTTGAACGCCAGCAGTGAACAAGAATTCGAATCTGCTTTCTCCTCCGCCGCTCGTGAATCGGCTAGCGGACTTGTTTTCACCTCGGACCCTTATTTCGCGTTTCGCAGCGGGCAGCTTGCCGCGCTCGCCCAACGATACGGCGTCCCCGCAATCACCCAATCTCGCGACTTTCCGATCGCTGGGGGGTTGATGAGCTATGGAGGAGATTTTACGCAGTCGCATCGTCGTGCTGGTATGTATACCGGACGGATCCTCAATGGCGAGAAACCCTCCGATCTGCCGGTCCAGCTGGTCACGAAGGTCGAGCTCTTCATCAACCTGAAGGCCGCCAAGATCCTCGGACTGGAGTTTTCGCCTTCGGTCATAAGCGGCGCCGATGAGGTGATTGACTAGAACGGGCCAGTGCTTCTGTTTCACGATCGCGGGGCTCGCCTAATCCCACGCGGCAAGTCGACGTTTTCAGACACTCGATCTTGTCCACACATCAAGTGATTGAACACGAGCGAACCAGGCTTGGAGGTTCTCGAATTCCGCGACTGGCAACTGCGCTGCGGACGTATGCATCAGGGGCGAGGCGATAGCGAAATCGGCGAGGGTGAGCCTGTCCTGCGCAATCCATTGTTTCCCAGCAAGGTGGCGGTCGAGAACCAGCGCCGCTGCCGGGAGCAACGCCTCGCCGCGCGCAATCTCGGCTGGATCCGGTGCACCCGAACCGCCCACGATTCTCTTTGATACCCGCTCGCGAATGATGAAGGCTGCGGCAGGGGCGAAATGACTTGCCGACCAGAAAAGCCAGCGATTGACATCGGCTCGCGCCGAAACATCGTGAGGGTAAATGTCTTGTCCAAGCGACTTGTCCGCCAAATATTGCATGATCGCGTGGGACTCCCACAAAGGGAATTCTCCATCGACCAGGAGGGGAACTCTTCCATTCGGATTCAGGCGCAGATATTCCGGCGTCTTCTGTTCACCTCTTGAAAGATCGACAACAACCAATTCCAAATTGAGCCCAAGGTGGTACGCCGTCAGCAACACACGCCGTGAATTTGAAGAGAGCGGGTGATAATAGAGACGCATCGCTTGTCTATCCTGATTGAGACAAAAACTTCGGATTGAGAATTCCCAGGAACGGTTGGGTTGCGAAGATCAACGCGACCAAGGACCCAGCAGTGACCGGTGACATTGATGCACCTTATCATCCGGTCATTTGCTATTGCTGTTGACGAATTTGGCGATTGTATCGACGGTCTCAGCCTCTATAGCCGCGACGCCAACGCGACCGCAAGCAGCCGATCGCTCGTCCGCCCGGGCCGCCATCAATCGGTGCCTGCCGACGAACAAGCCGCGTGGCGGGCCGCATGGAAATAACCGCCGAGGACTCAATCAACAGCCCTCAATCGCGCGTGGTGAAATCTCCGTGCCAGGCTTCCGCGGTCAATCGCGCGAACTGCTCGCCGTTGAGATGGATGAGCGTGGCGTGATCGCCACCCTCAAGGTAGATTTCACGTTGCGAGCCGATCGTGTCGTCAATGATGACGTCCAGCCCGTAGCACTCGCCAACCGCCGGAACCGCGCCACGTTCACAGTCGGAGAACAGCCGCGCGATCTCGTCTTCGCTCGCCAGATCGACCTTGGCGCCAAACTGCATTCTCACGGCCGGCAGATGGATGTGGTGGGAGGCCGGCAGGATCGCCAGCATGTAACCGCCGTCACGGCGCAGCACGACGCCTTTTGCGAGACAATCACCCGGCACATGGCAGGCTTTTGCCGTGCGGGTCGATGACATCGTGGGATCGTGAGAAATCATTTCGTAGGTGACGGTCTGGTCCAGGTACCTCTGCAGGATCGGCGCGATGGACATCGCAATTCCTCCATTGCATCAGCAACCAGACAGTGGAAGCAACTCGCGCGCCTTCGCTTCACGGTGCGCGCGATTGCCATGCGGGCCGGAACATGTCTGAAGGATCGACCACGGCACAAACAATCGAGTGCCTAAAGAGACAACCGTTCTTGAGTTGTGGTGGCGTTCCGAGCGCCCCGCGGCGGGAGGGGTCGAGTCCGGCCATGCCTCACTGATGCAGCCGGTAGACCGCTCCCGTCGTGTCGTTCGCGGGGAGGCCGCTACGCTGCTGTCCGAACGGTTACGGCAGCGGTTAATGCGGCGATACTCATCGGTGGAATCATTCACACCTCCAGAGTCCAGGCCAATACAATTGGCCTTTCCAAAAAGTGTGCCCGAACACCCCGTCTGTCAAGGGCAATTCGGCCGATCTCAGGTGCCGCAAAACGTCTGCCGCACGCGCTCATGCAACCCTGGCGGATCGGCATAATGAGCGAAAGCAGATCGCTCTTGATATGGCGTCGCGAGCACAGCGAGCAGCTCTTCGAACGGTCCAAAATCCTGCCGGTTGACCGCAGCCTCTATGACGGCCTCGACCCGGTGGTTGCGTGGAATGAAGGCCGGATTGGCGGCTCGCATCATGGCCGGTCGCAGATCGGGATCCTGCGACTCCCTGCCGAGCCGGATCCGCCAGCGCGCGGCCCAACCGTCATAAGCCGCTGAATTCAGGAACAGCTCCCGGACAGGACCATCTCCCGCAGGATCGGCGGACGCGTCGCTCAGACGTCTGAAGGTGTTGGTGAAGTCAGCCTGATTTTCGGCCATCGCATTCAGCAAATCCCGAACCAGCACGAGGTCTTCCTCTTCGGCCACCAGCAAACCGAGCTTGCGGCGCATGCCTTCAAGCCAGGAGCGATGAAATCGCGACTCGAAATGCCCGAGGGCGTCTTTGGCGATATTGATCGCCTGCTCCTCGTCATCGGAAAACAGCGGCAACATCGCTTCCGCAAGACGGGACAAATTCCACAACGCCATGCTCGGCTGATTGGCGTAAGCGTAGCGACCGTGGCGATCGATCGAACTCAACACCATCGCCGGATTGTATTCGTCCATGAACGCACAGGGACCATAGTCGATCGTCTCGCCCGCGACCGACATGTTGTCGGTGTTCATGACCCCATGAATGAAACCGACCAGCAGCCATTTTGCAATCAGATCGGCCTGACGGAGAATCACCTGATCGAAAAGAGCCCGGTATGGCTCTTCAGTTTCCGCCACGTCCTTGTACTGCCGCGCGATCAGGTAGTCGGCCAGAAGACGCAATCCCTCCGTATCCCCGCGGGCAGCAAAAAACTGAAATGTCCCGACCCGGATGTGGCTTGATGCCACGCGGGCAAAAACCGCCCCGGGAAGAACGGTCTCTCTTGCCACGCCTTCTCCTGTCAGGACGACCGCGAGCGCACGCGTCGTCGGGATCCCCAGCGCAGCCATGGCTTCGCTGATCAGGTACTCTCGCAACGCCGGCCCCAGCGCAGCGCGGCCGTCTCCATTGCGCGAGAACGGAGTTCGGCCGGCACCTTTGAGCTGGATGTCCCGGCGGATGCCGTCGCGGTCGATCACCTCACCGAGCAGGATCGCGCGCCCGTCCCCGAGCTGCGGGACGAAACCGCCGAACTGGTGACCGGCATACGCCATCGCGATGGGATCGGCCCCCTCGGGGATTTGCTTGCCTGCCAGCACTTCGACACCTTCCGGACTGGCGAGCCAATCCGGATCGAGATTGAGATGCGAAGCGAGATCCCGGTTCAGTCGCACAAGCTTTGGCGCGACCACAGGCGTTGGCGACACCCGCGCGAAAAACCGGTCCGGCAGACGGGCATATGTATTGTCGAAGGGAACTTGTATCGTCATGGCTCTTCGCCGGCCTCAAACCCTGGTGCGGTGAACTGGTAGGTAGTGCCACCATCCTGCCAAAACAACAACTCTCGATGCTTTCGCATCACCATGGCCTGGGTTAGGCTTCTTTCTGCCGGGGATTTCACGGTTCGGAGCAAAGGGTTTTGTCTTGCAGGCCGCAAAAGCGATCATCGATATGCTACAAGGCTCCTATCGACATGTAGCTTCCGACAACTACGAACTTCCACAAAGTCTGGTCAACGTCTGGGTGAGTTGCGGAGCCGGTTTTCAGCTGGCTTACGATATCGAAACCGACAGGGGCGCGAACGGTCTGGTCTACTGGTGGTTCGCATCCGGTCGGCGTGAGTTTCGAGGGGTCAGCGACCTCCTTGACCGATACCTGTTCACCAGATTGCATCTGAGCCACTTGCCTGCGACGGCCGCAGCGGCGCACGACATGCGGCCTGACGGACTGAATCTGGATCACCCACCCGACATCGCCGACTGCGACCAGCTTCCGCTCACGCCCCTGCTCTCGATCATCTGGAACAATCGGCGTGAACTCCGCGCAGTGATGGACATAGACACTCCGCAAGGCGTCTCCAGGCTTTGGCAATGGTGGATCAAGAACGGCTCAAGAGAACTGCTAGGAAACTCCGCAGCAGCGATCGATAAAGTTCGCATCGCCAAGCCGCAAGATATCAATGCCGCAAATCGCCCGACGACAGCGCCGCCGCAGCCGGGCGTCTCCCTGGTCGGTTATCCCGGGGGTGAATTCGGCCTCGGCGAAGATATCCGTCAACTGCGCGCGTCTCTTCAGTCGATCGGAATCGACCCAACCGTCATCGTCGCGCCGTGGACGATCATGGCGCGGCAAAACACCAAGGAGACGTTCATCGAAAGCGACCTCGGCGTGTTCGACACCGACATCGCCTTTTTCGTGATGCCGGCATTCGACACCCTGACCCTGTTGAACAAGGTTGGTCCGACCGCTTTCAAGGCACGTCGAAGAATCGGGTTCTGGCAATGGGAATTCGATCTCTTTCCAAGGCAGGTCTTGCCCACAATCGACCTCGTGGATGAGATCTGGTGTCATTCCGAACACGTCGCAAAAGGATTCCGGCAAGCGACCCGCAAACCGGTTCACAAGGTCCCCCTGCCGGTCTCATTTGTCGAACCCAGGAAAGTCCCGAGAGCCAAATTTGGACTGCCTAAAGACGCGTTTATCTTCCTTACCAGCTTTGATGGCGCATCCTTCATCACCCGCAAGAACCCTCTGGCCACTATCCTGGCCTTCCAACAGGCCTTTCCTCTGGCTCAGACCGAACGGAACGTCGGACTGGTCGTGAAGGCCATGAATACAATGAACGATCCTCTCTGGCGCGAGTGCCTGCGCAAGGTCGCCCATGACAAGCGCATCATCATCGTCGACTCCGTGCTGGATCACAGCGACTATTATGAACTGCTGCGCAATTGCGACGCAGTGGTCTCGTTGCATCGCGCTGAAGGCTTTGGGCGGCTGATGGCGGAAGCGATGGCGATGGGGATTCCGGCGATCGCATCGCGCTACTCCGGCAACCTTGATTTCATGACCGACAAGAACAGCTGGCTGATCGGCGGCAATCTGGTCCCGGTCATGCCCGGCGACTATCCGTTTCACCAGGACCAGTTCTGGCTCGAGCCGAGCGCAACGGAAGCCGCTCTCGCGCTTCGAGAGTGCGTTGCTGATGATGCAAAACGCCGGCGGCTTGCGGCCGTAGCCAAAAGCGACGTGCTGTCAAAGCACAGTCCGGCGGTCTGCGGCGCTGCCTATCTGAAGATTCTTGAAACACCCCAGTGAAAAAGGCGCACTGGCAAATCCATGATTCCAGCGCCGTTTTCCGTCATCGCAATGCATTCACGGCATGATGGAAACCATGCTAAGTTCCACCCTTTATTTGTGAGACGACGCGCCATTTCGGCTGGAATTTCGAAATCTGCATTGGGCGGCCTGGTTACGCTGCAGCTGGACAGGGCTACGAGTGAAAGACTTCGTCAGTGGTTATTTTGGGTATGATTCTGACAGCGAGGCCTATGTCAGATCGCTATCGCCTATCACCATCCCGATGCCGAACGTCAAGGTCATCGCGTACTATCTTCCGCAGTTTCATCCGCTCGAAGAAAACAACAAATGGTGGGGAAACGGTTATACCGAATGGACGGGCGTAACCAAGGCGGTCCCGCAATTCGTCGGCCATCACCAACCGCGGCTTCCAATCGAACTCGGGTTTTACGACCTGCGCATTCCCGAGGTTCAGGAACAGCAAGTCGTCCTGGCGAAAGCGGCCGGGCTGTCCGCCTTCTGCTTCTATTTCTACTGGTTCAGCGGCAAAACGGTGATGGAAACGCCGATCCGCAATTTTGCCGACAACGAAAACATCGATTTCGAATTCTGTCTCTGCTGGGCCAATCACACCTGGACCCGGCCCGGCAAGAAGCACGAAGTGCTGATGACGCAAGAACACGACGCCGCGGATGATGTCGCGTTCATAGCTCATCTCTCACGGTATTTGCGGAACAAGAACTATCTGCGGGTCGACGGCAAACCTCTCATCATGGTCTGGGCCGCGTCTCTGCTTCCCAACGCCAAAGAAACAGCGCAACGCTGGCGCGACTGGTGCGAGCAGCATGGCATTGGACCGATCCATATTTGCTGCAACCAGATCTACAGCCGGATGGACCCCGCCGAATACGGCATGGACAGCGCGACGCAGTTTCCGCCCGGCGATTCCGGATGGATCGAATCGAATATCGCCCGTTACGGCGGGCCGATTGAATTGCTCAATGCGAATTACCGTGGTGAGCTGTTCGACTATCGCGATCTCGTGGTTCGGGCTGGCAACTTCGTCGCCCCGGACTACCGGCTGTTTCGCGCCGTCTGTCCTTCATGGGACAATGAAGCGCGCCGGCCCGGGCACGGCTTAACGTTGGTTGGGGCCGATCCCGCCAATTACCTCGAGTATCTGGAAACAACGCTCGACCAGACGCTTCAAGGCGACGCCACCGAGGATCGGCTGGTCTTCATCAATGCCTGGAATGAGTGGGCTGAAGGCGCGCATCTTGAGCCGGATCATCGCTTGGGTTTTGGCTATCTGGAGGCAACCAAAATGGCTTGCCTCCGCGCGGCTCTGAAGCATGATGCGCCCGCCGAGCAGGAACGGCTTGCCGTCATCGTGCACGCGTTTGATCCCGAGTGTTTCGAGCGGTCACTGGGATGGCTTGCGACGCTGGACCTTCCGCATGATGTGTTCGTTACCGTTCCTTCGAGTCTGCGCTCGACGCTTGACGCTTTCGCTGGGAAAAAAAACCTGACGATCAGTGCGTTCTCCGTTGAGGACAGAGGGGGAGACATCGCGCCGTTCCTGAAAGTCCTGCAGACGATCGACCTTGGACGTTACGGGCGCGTTTTGAAGTTCTGCGCTCCGTCTCATTCTCTTCCGGGCACCGACCTGACCCACGTCGAGTCATTGAAGAAGGCCCTGGCAATTCTTGCTCATCATCCGGACACAGGGATTCTAATCCCGGATGATGACGCGCGTCCATTGATGGCGTGCTCCGACGAGACAAAATCGGCCGCCAGCCGCCTCGCGAGGCGTATGGGCGTGTCCGATATTGACGATGAAGCCGGCTCTTGTGTCGTGGGCGGCATTTGTCTCGCGCGAACCGCGGCGCTACTGCCGCTGGCCAATCTCGGAATCCTGATCGACGAGTTCGCGCCGGAAAAGGGTAAGGGAACATTCGCGCACGCGGTCGAGCGTGCGATCGTCTCCAGCGCACAAGCCGCCGGACTCAAGGTCGCGATCTTCGATCCTGATGCTGCGTAGTGTCCCGGGGCTCGACGAAACCGGCGGGACCACCGGCGTGAGATTTCGGAAGATCGAAATTGAGGGCATCGGAGCCGTCGTGCCCTGGTCGCAGACGGCTCGTGTAGTGCGAGACAAGTCTCTCACGATCCGCAGACGTCCAGCCGCCGCTCCGGTCGAGGCCATCGACCCACGCCCCAACTTCCTTCAGGTAGTCCTTGAGGCGAGGATGATAAGGGAGGCCAAGAATCTCTTCCAGCTTCCACGGGTAACCCAGGAACCGGATTGTCTTGTTTGAAGCCAGATACAGGCCCAACAGCCGTTCATAGATGAACGCTATCAGGAAAACCGGCGTCGGCGATGCATATGATGTCGGCGCGAACAAGTCGCGCGCAAGCTCCGATCCACTGTCACGCAGTGTCCGAATCGGTATCAGCACGTCGCGAGTCCACTTTTGCCAAAATTCGCGCGTGCCGCACCAATAGTTGCAATAGAACGCGTTCGAATTCGTCTGGCGGCCAAATTCCGCGGGCAAGTCCAGACCGATTTCTGCGCAAAGCGCCCTTATCCTTTTTTCGAAAGGCAGCCGGTGGCTACGCTCCGCCTGCTCGATCGTGTTGAAGGCCGTGTAAGACACGTAAGGCTGTCCATTGACCCCGTAGAGGTCGTATCCCGGATGACCGGAGATCCATTGCTCAAGCCGTCCTGAGGTCAGGCCGGTCTTGGAATAAAACTTTGGCGACAGCAAACCGGTCAAATCGTGTCGCTGATAAATCCTTGAATCAGCGAGATGCATATGAAGGGCCAGTTCCCTCAATTCGGGAGCCGGATTGGCAAGCCAATCCAGCGGCACGAAACCGGGGTCCAGAAACGGGCGGACAGCCTCGTTGAAAACGGGCTGATAAAATCCAATCGAACGCACGACACCTCTCTCAGCTCCCGCTCACTGTATCGCAAAAACACGTGCTCTGGTAAGCTGATATTGCGGGCGATCGCATCGATCCTTTTCTGGCTGTATTGCTTTTGCTACACCGGTTATTCAGCCAACCTCCCTCTCCTCACGTAACGGCGAACAGCAGATGGTCCTCGCAAATCGTGAGTGATGAACCGCCAGCGGACGGCAAGCCGGGATCTTCCGGTCGCTTCGGGGGATGCTTCGAAAACTTCCGACCTGACGGCGTCGAAACACCGGGCGTCAAGGATATCGACATTGTCGTGCCGGTTTACGGCGGGCTTGAGTTTCTTCCAGCTTTTTTCGACAGTCTGTTCGACGAATTTCCGGAGCAATCCAGGCTGGTCATCATCGACGATGCAAACCGGGACCCGGTACTTCTCGCCTATCTCCACACCGTCAAAACCAGACTCCCCGACGCGCTGATACTTCGGAACGCTGAAAATCTCGGCTTCACCGGCTCGGTCAATCGCGGATTGCGCGCTTCGCGTTCGCACGCGGTCATTCTCAACACCGACATCGAATTGCCGCGGGGCTGGGCGGATCGGCTTCTGGCGCCGATCCTCGCCGATCCGAACCGCGTCGCAAGTGTTACGCCATTCACGAATGCCGGCACGATCTGCAGCTTTCCCTATCCGAACAAAGACGGCCGGATGCCATACGATCTACCGGTATCGGTCATCGATTCGATATTTTCGCGATTCCATCTTCCCGAACCAGCGACTGAAATTCCGACAGGAGTCGGATTTTGCATGGCCTTAAGCCGCCACGCACTTGATGCGATCGGTGTCTTCGATGAAGAAACATTCGCCCGCGGATATGGCGAGGAGAATGACTGGTGCATGAGGGCCCGCGCAGCCGGGCTGATCAACGTCCACACTCTCAATCTGTTTGTTTCGCACCGGGACGGCGGATCATTTTCCAGTTCGGAAAAACGCGCACTGAACGAACGTAATTCGCAACTGCTGCGCGCCCGGCATCCGACCTATCGTGATGATGTTCATGCCTATATCGAGCGGAACCGGCTTGGACCGATTCGCTCCACGATTGCCGCGACGCTTTGCCTTGTCGAGAAATCGAGACGGATAAAGGTGCTGATCACCTTCGCAAGGGGCGGCGGATCTCAATACTATGCAAGCCGTCTGATCGCCGAGACTCTCGCAATGGGAGAGTCGATCATACAGGCAGCAATCCTCTCCGGCTCGAACGATGTTCGCCTGGACATCTTCACGCCGGAGGACAATTTCCAGTTTGGCACCGGGACGTTCGAAGACCTGTCGATCTTCTTCGAGCGGTTCGATATTGCGGAGCTAATTGTCAATCAGCTCTATGTGTCGGCGTATCCAGAGCGGATTATTCAGTTCCTGCGCTCGTGGAAAGCGCTGAATTCATTTCATCTGAAATTCCTGTTGCACGACTTCTTCTCTGTCTGTCCAGGCACCAAATTGCTTGCAAGCGACGGCGCGTTTTGCGGCGTTCCCGATGATCTTGTGCGACAGCTGTCTCGCATCCTCGACATTCGACAGCTGGAATTACATGCCAAAGCAGGTTTCAATGCAGCCTTGGCGTGCTGCCTGGCGGGCATTCTTCGACGAAGTCTGCGACGAGGTGGTGTTTTTCTCGGCCTCGTCAAAGGAGATTTTTCTCCGAGCCTACCCAGACCCACGCTGTAACCTGCGTTTCCACCCCCACAAGGCCTACAACGATCACGCCCTCGTACAGGTTTCGACCGCGCTGGATCGACTGAAGATTGGCGTTTTCGGAGACCTGTCGATTGCCAAAGGTGCCGAGGTCATCAAGCGACTGTGCGCGCATATAGATGCGAAGGACTGCCGATCGAGGTGCACCATTTCGGCAAACACAGTCTGGACGTGGATACCGGATGTTACGAGGCGCACGGCCCTTATTTGCGCGAGCATGTGTCGACTCTGATCAACACAACGGGCGTGAATGTCGCGTTGCTTCCGTCAATTTGGCCGGAGACATTCTCTTTCGTGCTGGACGAACTCATGCTGCTTGGATTGCCTGTCGTCTCGTTCCACCTTGGTGCACCAGCAGAAAGGACACGGCGTTATGCGAAAGGCCTTGTGCTGACGAGTTTCGAACCATCGTCCGTTGCCGATGCCCTTCAGGATTTTTTTGCCAGACTCAAGCGCGATCAGCTCTGATTAGGCGTTGAAAGACGGCGCTCTGGAGAGGCGCGGCCCGTCACTTGCTGATGGCGATTTCCGGCCTGTACGCTTAGGATGTCTGCACAATCATTTTAACAATCGTATATGGCCTTCAGTGCGAAGCCTGTTTTGAAGCCAAGAGGCTGGAAAATGTCCAAACAACCCATTTTTACACGCAGGAAAGTCATTGGATCGGCGGGCATCGGCATCACTGCCGCGGCAACTCCTTCCCTTGCACAGGGGGTGCCAAGCATGGCCGCACAAAGGCTGGAGCACCCGTCCGACAAATATCCGAAGCCTCCTTACAAGAGGCAGGAGCAGGCATGGCCGGGCCTTGCCTCCAAAATGGATCCTCGGCCTGATCATGGCGAACAGAGCTATCGCGGATCCGGCCGCCTTGCGGGTCGCAGAGCCCTTATCACCGGCGGCGATTCCGGCATGGGGCGCGCTGTGGCAATCGCATACGCCCGCGAAGGCGCTGATGTCGCCATCAACTACTATCCGACCGAAGAGCCCGACGCGCAGGAAGTGATCGCGCTCATCAAGGCGGAAGGACGCGCCGCTCTCGCCATACCGGGCGATCTGCGCGAGGAAACATTCTGTCGGCAGCTTGTCGATCGTGCCGTCAAGGGACTCGGTGGCCTCGATATCGTTGTCAACAACGCGGCGCGGCAGCAAACCCGGGCGTCGATCCTGGACATAAGCTCCGAAGACTTCGACGCAACGATGAAGACCAATATCTACGCGCCGTTCTGGATCATCAAAGCCGCGCTCCCTTATCTCAAGCCCGGCTCGGTCATCATTGGAACGGCGTCAGCGCAGGCCTATGATCCCTCTCCGGGTCTCTATGACTACGCTCTGACCAAGGCGGCGACCGTGAATTACGTCAAGTCACTGGCGAAACAATTGGCGTCGAAAGGCATCCGCGTCAACGGTGTCGCGCCGGGTCCTCTCTGGACACCGCTGCAGGTTTCGGGCGGCGCAACGATGGAAGGACTAGCAACGTTCGGCAGCACGACGCCGCTGGGGCGCGCGGGCCAACCTGTCGAACTGAGTTCGATCTACGTGCAGCTTGCCGCTCCAGATGCAAGCTTCACGACGGGCCAGGTCTACGGTTCCGACGGCGGCTTGGGACAAGCCTAGGGGTCGGGTTCAAGAAGAACGAGCTAGCGCACGGGCATTGGCGGTCGAAGCACCGGTTCGGCCTGCGACTCAGCCGCGGCTGGCGGTTGGATTTCAGGTTGCGGAGCCGGCGGCGCGGCAGGGACAGCGGCTTGCGACAAGACCGGAACTGCCGCGGCTTGCGGGGGCGGAAATGGCGGCATGGGTCGGCGCACCGGTGCGGCGGCGACCGGCCGCGGTGGAGGCGCTGATATCCTGGGGCGCGCGTTTTGCGTCGTCGTCCTGGCGATGTCGCGGGACATCTGTTCCTGGCCGGCCTTGAGCTGCTCGATGCTGGCCTTGAGCTGCTCGATCTCCTGCCCCATGGTTGCGAGGTCTCGCGCCATCGACTCGAGCCGCTGCGACTCCGCAGGAGACGGCGCCGCGGTCGGTGCGACGCTTTCGGGAGCGGCCTGGGCTGAAGGCGCCGGTTGTGAGGGCGCCGCGGTCGTCGCGGCTGCCTGAACGGCCGGCGGGTTCGGCTGCGCGGGAAGGCCTGATTTTTCACGCGGCAGTAACGACAAGACGGACGTCGGCATCCACTCCGCAATCATCTGTCTGGCCACGCTGCCAGAGGTCTGCCACCCGACCGCAGCCGCGCCGATGCACGCTGCCAGCAGCAATGCCATGACGGCGCGTGCCGCCAACTTGCCAATCGACCGTCGCTCGCCCGGCGCCTTGCCATCGCTGACGGCAGCGGGACGAAACGTCGTGTCGACCAGTGGAACCGGTGCACCGCCAGAGAAATCGGATACGGTTTGGGTCTGCCGATTCGAAGAACGGCGCGCGGCCTCTTTCAACAGACTTGAAAGCTCGTCATCCGCGGGCGCCGCCTCCGCGGCATCGGGCGCCACCCCTACGACATCGGGCGCGACCACAATGAAATCGTGCGGATCATCGGGTTGTTTCGGGTTCTGCGTGGAATGCATTTACGCTCCGTACTCGGTCCAATATATCCGCCTGAGGAAATCGGCGGGTCCGCGCCAGGCGACCTGCCTCTGACCCCTCAAACTCCAGTCCGATTTGACCAAAGCAAGGCGCTCCGATGGAGAGTATGGGGCGCGAACTGCGGGCCTTTCGGGAACCCGGGATTCGCCCCATCATCGTCATGATTTGGCTACATCTGTGCCAAATGCCGTCGACGGAAGCCGATTGACGAAGCTCACGGAAGAAACAATGCGACTGAAACGATCTGCTTTGCTGTGCCTCTGGCTGGCTATTGGCTGTTTGCCATCGGCCGTCCAGGCAGCGTCTCCCGCCGACATGATCTCGGCGTACCGCCGCCAGCATGGGGAAGGCCAGGTGACGACGGATCAGGTCCTGACGCGAATTGCGCGCGAGCAAGCGGCGGCGATGGCGGCCAAGGACCGGCTCGACCACGACGTGCTCGGCGGATTTTCTTCACGCATCAATCCAGCGGGCGCGGGCCGAGCGGCCGAGAACATCGCCTTCGGCTATGACAGCTTCCCCAAAACCCTTGACCAGTGGATTGATTCTTCGGGGCATCGCAAAAATCTGCTGCTGTCCGGCGCCTCGCGCGTGGGTGTTGCGAGCGCGAAAAGCGCGGCGAGCGGCCGTACATACTGGGCGATGGTCATCGCGGGCGACTATGATCGACGCAAGGCGACCTCCGCCGCAAGGGAACCGTCCATCGCAAAGCCAAAAGCCCGCGTGGCCCAAACCTGCCGACTGAAAATTCTGAGTCTCTGCCTCTGACGGCAGCGTGGTAAGGTCTCCAAATATTCCAGAAGGCGGGCGTGGCGTAACCTCGTGGTGAAATCACAGGAGCGTGCGATGCAGCCGATCAAACACGGAGCCGCAGCAGGTGAATCAGCGCGGCCGCAAAACCCGGATTGGACCATCGACCAGAATTGGGATGCCTACACCGCCGTGGAGCACGGCGTCTGGAGGACGCTGTTCGAACGCCAAAGCCGATTGCTGCCCGGCCGCGCCTGCGACGAATTCATTGAGGGCATGCGGCGGCTGGTCATGAGCGGTGAGGAGATCCCGGATTTCAGGCGACTCAGCGAGGCGCTCATGAAGCGAACTGGCTGGCAGGTTGTTGCCGTACCGGGGTTGGTACCCGACGAAGTCTTCTTTGATCACCTCGCCAACCGCCGCTTCCCGGCTGGCCAGTTCATCCGCAAACCTGACCAACTGGACTACCTTGAGGAACCCGACGTCTTCCACGACGTCTTCGGCCACGTGCCGATGCTGGTGCAGCCGATGTTTGCCGATTACATGCAGGCGTATGGCGTTGGCGGCCTGCGCGCGCAAAAACTGGGCGTGCTGAAAAACCTGGCGCGTGTGTACTGGTACACGGTGGAATTCGGGTTGATCAGTAACCCGAGCGGACTGCGCATCTATGGATCGGGAATTCTGTCCTCATACACCGAAACTCTCTTTTCACTGGAAGACCCTTCGCCGAATCGCATCCGCTTCGACCTGGAGCGGGTGATGCGGACGGAATATCGTATCGACGATTTTCAGGAGGTCTATTTCGTCATCGACCAATTCGAAGACCTGTTGGATCTCGCACGAATCGATTTCGGACCGATCTACGACCGCGTCAAAGCACAGTCGGATTTTGGTCCTGGCGCGGTATTGCCCGATGACGGCCTGACCAGCCGCGGCACCGGCGCATACCACGCAGCCAGGCGAAAAGTCCCCTGATGACAGGTTGCCGTTCGGTGATGGATCGTTCGGCTCGATCTTGATCGGCGCGAAATCAAACCCTCGCTCTCTTCAGAACGTTTTCCCGCTGATTTATCGCCAGGCTATAATCGGGCTTCAGCGCGATCGCCGCGTCGAAGCTGGCCAAGGCTTCGTCCAGCCGTTCGAGGTAGAACAGCGCAAGGCCGCGATTGTAGTGGAGACCGGCAACATCAGGCTGCATTCTGATTGCCGAACCGATCTGCCGCTCCGCCGCTTCAAATTTCTTCTGCTGAAGGAAGACGAGGCCCAACAGATACGCAGCATCGAAATGTTTGGGGTCTGCCCGTAGAATCGCGTTATACGCCTTTTCCGCGTCTCCCAACTGCCCCCGCTGATGGAATTCCTTGGCCAGCGTGAGATTGGCCGGCACCGCACGCTGCTGCTGTGTCCCAAGCCATGCGAGCAGGCGACGGGCTTTCTCATGGCCGGGCTCGACGTCCAGAATCTGGCGGCAAGCATCCGTGGCGGCGTCAAATTTCCCCTGCTGCCGCAATTGCTGGGCATGATCAAACACCACGGGCAGGCTCAGGGGCTCAAGTTTTCCGCGGAGGTTGCGCCGATCGGTCGTTCTGATGCGCAGGCATTCAACGCGGCGTTCGATACCGCCCAGCTCGTACTTGTACGGAAAATTCCCGGTCTGGAGATCGTAGACCGCAAATTGGTTCTCAATGCCCCACCGGATGCATTCGAGATGAAGAATAAAGCCGGGCGGCGGTCGCTTGATGTTGAGGTCGCGTCCGTTCAGCAAGCTGATCAGGGAACGGTTCCTTCGATCGATGAGGCTGGCCTGCACTCCGATCCGGTTCTGGCCCTGCCACAGAACCGGCAGAAGCAGCGCGTCATCGGCAAAACAACATATCAACATATTACGAAAATTATTCATCATGGCGTACGGCCGCCTCCGGTCCTGAGGTCATTGTAAAATCCGCCGTCGCCGGCTCGCTCGGTTCTCAATTGCAGCGGGAAGAAGGCAACATAGTCCGGGGAATCGACGTTCTCCTTCGCCGCCAGAACGATCCACTGACAACCCAGCCGCTCGAACCAGCCTGCGATCCACATCCACGACATATAGAGTTGAGACTCGGGATCAGCCTCATACACGGCGTCCCAATTGCTTTTAACGCGGAGCAAAATGTCGCGGTTCTCGATAACATCGACATGCATGGAGCCGATCCTCGATCGTGCATCGATGCGTTACGATTTTTCTTATTTCGATTTTCGTGTCGTGCGACCTGACAAAAACAGTTTCCAGTACGCCATCGAAGGCGGCTATTGGCAAGAAGTAGGTTGTAGCTGCGCCGCAAAATGCGCCACCCGCCGCGTTTGGCATGACCGAGCCCTGCGGACGCGATGTTGACGCGTATAGCGATGGACGCTTGAATCCACGCTCAAGTAAAGGCGCGCGCAATCCGTCGGATTTCGACCTCCAACTGCAGACCGGCAAGCCTCCGGGCGGCAATGCTGCATCGCGGAACAAATCCACTGCCGAGGGGCTGACACGCAAGGGCGTGCCTTTAACGGTCTGTTAACCACAATGCGGCGAACCTTGAGCCGCTCTCCAAGACCGCGGCGGAACCGGAGGGGTCGAGCCGGCAGCCGCAAGACAAAGCCGTTCGGCGTAGCGCCCGGACGGCTTTTCTCATTGCGGCATCTCGTTATGCGACGCATCCCATTCGGGGATGCGACATTGAACGGGTGAGCGCTTCGTGTCTTCAGCGCGAGAAGCGCGAAAACCGGACGCACAATCGACCGATGGAAATTGCGGGCGAACCTGATCGTGGCAAGGCCTCTGTCGCGCGCGACAGACCTGCCGACCAAGATCCTGAGTCTCCGCCTTTGACGGCAGCGTGGTACCTTCTCCAATATTCATCGGACGATTGAAGAAGTGGTACTGAGGGAACTTTCAACGCGCGAGCATCTCGGTTGTCCGTCGCGCGAGCTTTGGCGATGCTCGTTTCGCAGTGATGTAGCGAAGCCCTCACGAGCGATGACTGCTTGCGCTGAATCAAATCGATCGAATTTTTGTGACCGGCTCTGCCAGACTGCGCGGTTGAAGGAACGGCGCGCGATGTCTTGCTCCGCGAGTTCGTCGCTCGATGCTTCGTGCGATATCAGCGAGCAGCCGATGGACAGTCACGGCGCCGATTGCTACATTTTGCTGAAATGCATTCCGTATAGAGAATGCCGACCAGCGCAGCACGTGGTCACAGAGGGAGGAAAAAATGAAACTCTGCATGCCGGTCTTGTTTTGCGCGGTTGCGGCCGCGGCGCTTATCGAGATGACGCCCGCATCGGCTCAGGACACGAAACCCTACAGGGTCGCGGTGATAGCGGCGAAGACCGGCGTGCTGGCAACCGTGCTCGGGCCCGCGGGCACCGGCTTCGAGGCTTACATCGACAAGATAAACAAGGCTGGCGGCGTCAATGGTCGGCAAATCAAACTCGATCTTTTCGACGAGCAATCGACGCCTTCGGTTGCGAACGGTCTCTTCCAGCGCGTTCTCGCTGATCCGCCGATCGCGATCGCGTTCTTCGGCCAGAGCACCAGCCAGACGCAGTCGCGCCAGCTTCTGGAAAACGCCGGCCTGCCAACCCTGACCGTCACCGCTGACGACAGTTTTCTCTATCCTAAGCCAACCAAGACGATGTTCCAGGTCAGTCCGTCCGCGTTCCAGCAGGCGCAGGCGCTGATCGCCGTCGCCGGCGCGAAAGTTGGCGACCTCAAGGGCAAGAAAATCGCAACGGTGTCGGTACAGACGACGTTCAGTGACGCGCTGGTGAAAAACATCGAGACCATCGGCAAGCAGATGGGCTTTGAAATCGTCACATCGGAGCGGTTTCCCGCGGGAATTCCCTCCTTCGCGAGCCAGGCCGCGAAAATCGCCCGACTTGCGCCCGATGCGATCCTGGTCCTCGCCGGCAACGCCGACGGTCCGCTCGTGATCAAGGCCATCAGCGACGCCGGCGTAACCACTGCCCCGATCGTGGGCTACGCCGCGATCTCCTCCAATGAAATCTTTCAGAAGGCTTCGATCCCGAACTATTTCGCGTTCCGCTCGAGCAATGTGGCGTCCGAGATGCCCGAGGTCGTGTCCACGGTGCAAGGCACGCCGTTTTCGGTCGATCTGGCCAATAGCTGGTGGAGCAACGGCTGGGTGGCCGCGAGCCTGCTAACGCAGGGCCTGCAGAAGTGCGGCGCCACCTGCGACGGCACCAAGCTGATCGCGGCGCTGGAGTCGCTCGGGCCGGTCAACGTGCCCGGCGGTCTGCTGTTTGGACCGCTCTCATACAGCGCCGACAATCATGCGGGCCTGACCATCGTGCAGGCCTACAAATGGGATGGCAAAGCGGTGGTGAAGGACGGCGCGCCGCTCGATACCGCAAACGTCAAGTAGTCCGACTGAATGGTGGCGGGTGGTGTTGCTTGAAGTCCGAGACCTGAAAGTTCGTTATCGCAATGGCGCGCTCGGAGTTACAGACTCGTCCCTGTCTGTCGACGCCGGCCGCATGGTCGCGTTGTTCGGCGCAAACGGCGCCGGCAAGACAACGACGCTCCGCGCGATCAGCGGCTTTCTGAGTTCGGAAGGCGCAAGGGTCATCGGCGGGCGCGTCGCACTCGACGGCGTCGACATCGCCAATCGCCCGCCGCACGAGATCGCGGCGCTGGGTGTTGCGACCGTGGTCGAGAGACGCAAGATTTTTGCCAATCTGACGGTTCGGGACAACCTTCTGGCCCTCGGATCTCGCCAGCTCGGGCGTGATCGTATCCAGAAACTCGAGCGCGTGTTCGAACTGTTTCCGATCCTGAGCGACAAGCTGCACGATCCGGCGGGACGCCTCAGCGGCGGCCAGCAACAGATGCTTGCGCTCGCACGCGCAATGATGGGGGCTCCACGGCTCCTGCTGATCGACGAAGTCACGCTTGGGCTCCATCCCAGCCTGCATCCTGTTCTCTATGACGCAATCCGCAAGATCGCAGATGCCGGCGCCGGTGTACTTGTCGTCGACGAGAGCGCGGCTTCCGCCCTGCAGGTCGTCGACTACTGCTATTTGCTGGCCGGTGGGCGTTTGCGCGATGAAGGGGAGCCGGCCCGGTTTCGCGGCTCCGAATTGCTGGCTGCCGGTTACGTGGACGCCGAGACATGACACAAGCGGCCGCCGCCCTTTCGACGCGATCCCTCTCGGTACGCTTTGGCGGACTTGCAGCGCTGCAGGACATCACGATCGACGTGCCCGAAGACGCCATCGTGTCGGTGATAGGCCCAAATGGCGCCGGCAAATCGACGCTCCTGAACGCGATTTGCGGCCTCGTCCGCTCACGCGGCGAGATCATTGTTTTCGGTCGCGATGTGACGAGAGAAAAGCCGTACCGCATCCCGGCCCATGGCGTTGCCCGGAGCTTCCAGGACCCCCAACTCCTCGATTCGGAAACGACGCTCGAAAATATCCTTTCCGGAGCCTTTGTGGTTGCCGGCTACACGATGCTCGATCAGGTGGTCCGTCGCGGGCGCGTTCACGCCTGCGAGGCAACCCAAGCCGAGCACGCGATGCAACTGCTGGACATGGTGGGCCTCGCGGGCTTCGCCAACCGCCGCTGCAGCGAACTCGCCTACGGCCCGCGCAAGATCGTCGATATTCTGCGCGGGCTCATGTCGGAGCCGAAGCTGATACTGCTTGACGAGCCCTCCTCCGGACTGGACCGTCACGAGCGCAAACGCGTCGAGGAATTGCTGCTGACGCTGCATGCGCGGCGCGGCGTCACGATGCTGGTGGTGGAGCATCACATGGATCTCGTGCGGGCGATCTCCGATCGCGTCGTGGCGCTGCAGTCCGGCGCCGTATTGATCGAGGGGCTGCCGAACGAGGTGCTGGATTCGCAAGGATTCCGGCAAGCGATGGTCGGCGGACGGACCTGACAGAGGGAGTGGGAACGTGGACCTGATCGCGGTCTCGGTCATCGGCGGGCTGGCGCTTGGCGCCGTCTATGCTCTCATCACCCTTGGGCTTGTGCTCGCCTATCGCGCGACCGACACGCTCAATTTTTCGCACGGGCAGTTCATGCTGTTCGCCGCCTATCTCACGGGGAAATGGCAGGCGGCGACATCGCTGCCTTTCATCGTGGTTGCCGCGGCGGCGATTGCGATTACCGCGCTGTTCGGCGCGCTGCTCTATCGTATCGTGCTGCGGCGAATGGTCGGTCTGCCGCACTTCATGCCCGTTATTGCCACGCTCGGTTTCGCCGCCATCGCCGACGGCGCGATGGGTATCCTGTTCGGCGCCGAACAATTCGCCATTACGGTTCCGGGCCTGCCGCAAGGCTTCGTAATGATCGCCGGCGCGCGGTTCAGCACGGCCTCCCTCGTGCTGACGGCGTTCGGCTTCGGATTGGCGCTCGCCCTCGCGGGTGGCCTGCATTTCACCGACCTTGGCCGCCGCGTCCGCGCGGCCGGCCAGGATCCTCTTCTTGCCGCGCAGGGCGGCATCAACGTCAATCTGATCTATCTCGGATCATGGGCAATGTCGGCGGCTCTCGCCGGGATCGCCGGCATCGTTCATGCGAGCTCTACCCTGGTGACGCCCGGCATGATCGAACTTGCGCTGCTCGCCTTTCCAGCGATGCTGCTGGGCGGCCTCGACAGTATCGGCGGCGCGCTGATTGGCGGTGCGCTCGTTGGCTTGCTGCAGGGCTTCATCGCCGCCTATCTCGGCGGCGAATATGTGAACGTGGCGACCTATGTTGTGTTGCTGCTGGTGATGCTGGCCCTGCCGGAAGGACTGTTCGGCACGAAGAAGGTCAGCCGCGTATGACGCTTCAGGACAGCACGCTGTCTGCTCCTGCCAGGGTCGCCGTCACCGCGCGGCCGCAGACGGGAATGACCGAATTCCTGATCGTCGCCGGCTGCCTTGTGACCGTCGTCGCGCTGGCGATGGCACTCGGTGGATCATTCCTGCTCTACATTGCCAATAGCGTGTTGCTCGCGTCGATCGGCGCGCTCGGTCTCAATCTGCTGATGGGGACCGCGGGCCAGGTCTCGATCGGCAACGCCGCCTTCCTGACCACCGGCGCTTTTGCAACCGTCTGGTGCGGACGCAACGCGATCCCGTTTCCGCTGGACGCCGGAGTCGCGATGATCGCATGCGGATTGTTCGGCGTTCTGGTTGGCCTGCCTGCGCTGCGTATCAAGGGCATCTATCTCATCCTTTCCACCATGGCGGCCCATTTTGTCGCACTGTTCGTTGCCGAAAAGTACCAATTCGCCGAAGTCGGCTCGGCCGGCTTCACGGTCGATGGAATTATCGCAGGCGGCCTGCTGACGCAGCAACGTGGCTGGGCGCTGATCCTGCTCGTCGTCACGCTGATCGTGATGCTGGTCTGCACGTGGCTGCAAAACGGTCGTTCAGGGCGCGCATGGCGCATCGTGCGCAACCGCGAAGACGCGGCACCCGCGATGGGCATCCCTGTCGCGCGCTACAAGCTCATCGCTTTCGTTCTGTCGTCGGCCATCATCGGCCTGCAGGGCTCGCTGTCGGCGCATTTCAGCGGCAATGTCAGCTCGGAATCCTTTCCGCTATCGGCCGCCATCGCGGCGCTCGCGATGATCCTGATCGGCGGGCTCGGCAGCATCGCTGGATCCGTCATTGGCGCTGCGATCGTCACGACGTTGCCTTACGTCACCCCGCCGCTGGTGGAAGCTGTCATCGGCAGCGCCCAGGCGAACCAGCATGCGGCGCGCATCTCCCTGATGCTCTATGGCGTCTTGATCATTCTCTTCATCGGCTATGCGCGTGAAGGCGTGCGCGGCTGGATCGTCGCGTTGTGGAATGCCCTGCAGGGACTGCAAAAACCGCGTTCAAAGCCGGCATCGACATGACGAACAACGTGATTACGATGGCGCGCATGATGACCACGGGCTGGCGACCTCGGCGCGTTCGCCGGCGCGCGGCTGTGGCCGCAACCCAGATCCTGTCAGGTGGTTATGCCGCCGTCGATGATGTGAATCTGGCCGGTCGTAAAGGACGCACTGGCGAGATAGAGCACGAGGTCCGCAACTTCTTCCGACGTGCCGAGCCGTCCCATCGGCACGCGCGCGACAATCGCGCGCCGCGCGGCGTCCTGATCAGCTTGCACGGCGAAGCGTTCACGCATCGAAGGGCTGTCGATCGGCCCGGGACAGACAGCATTGCAGCGTATGCCTTGCGCGGCAAAATCTGCCGCCACCGACTTGGTCAGGCCGATCACGGCGCCCTTGCTGGCACCATAGACGAAACGCTGCGGGACTCCCTTCACGCTGCTGCCGATCGACGCGACGTTGACGATGGCACCACCGCCGCGTCCAATCATGCCGGGCAGCGCCGCACGGATGGTATGGATCATCGAGCGGACGTTCACCGCAAAGCCTTGCTCGACCTCGTCGTCCGATGCGTCCAGGATCGTGCCGACCTGCACGATCCCGGCGCAATTGACGAGAGCATCAAGCGGTCCAGCCTCGCCGATCGCCGCAATAACGGCACGCTTGTCCGTAACATCGAGCTGGCGGGTCAGCACGCGCCGATCGTCATGGCTCAACGCTTCCACGGTGGGGCTGATGTCCGTTGCGGTCACCGACCATCCCGCGGCTGCGCCACGGATGGCGACCGCGCGGCCAATGCCCTGCGCGGCGCCTGTCACAAACATCGTCCGGTTCGAATCGGCCACGACGTTCTCCATCCTCGAATGCGAAGATTTATGCGCGGTTTGTGCAGTTGTGTCGAGTCGCGACCATGGCGCGGCGTGTCGGAGAGTGGCTGATGGAAGGACTCGGGAGGCTGCTGGCGATCGAGGAGATCCGCACGCTCGCGGTTCGCTACTCGCATTATCGCGACGCATTGCATCTGGACGAGCTGGCGAATCTCTTCGCAGACGATGCAGTGTGCTCGTTCGGCCAGCGGTTCGGCGGCGACGTGGTGGGACGAACTGCCATCCGCCGCCATTTCGAGGGGTCCAAGCATATCGGGGGTGGGGTTCCATTCGGCACGCTGCACGCGATCTCGACTCACCTGATCGAGTTCACCGGCCCCGACGCCGCGGAAGGCCGCTGTTATCTTACGGGCTTCGTGATGGATACCGGCGCCAGCCCGCTCAAACACCTTATCCTCTATGATGACAAATATACCCGCATCGACGGGCGATGGCTGTTCAAGCACCGCACCCTGCAGATGGTCTGGCCCGAGCGAAATGCCACCGCCAGACTTCACGGCGCGGCATCGTGACCCGCGAAGAAAATGGAGCAAGATGCATGACAAGCAGCTCAGATGCACCGGCGACTGTGACGCCGACCCGAGTCGACGACATCAACTTCATGAATCAGGATTTGATGGAGTGTCCCTATCCTGCCTACCGCCTGCTGCGCGAGGAAGCGCCGGTGTGGCACGATCCGGCAACAGGATTTTATGTCGTCAGCCGCTACGATGACGTTCGCGCCATTCTCACAGATCCCAAGACATTTTCGAGCGCGCGCCGAAAAGAGGACGAGCAGATCGACACCACCCGCGCGCGCGAGGCGCGCCAGCTCTATGAAACGAAGGGATGGGTTCCCGACCGGACCCTGGCGCTGCGGGATGACCCCGAGCATGCGCAAATGCGCAGTCTGATGGAGCACGCATTCCGTGCGAGCCGCATCAAACAGCTCGATCCCTATGTCCGCGATCTGGCCTACCGCCTGATGGCTGACACGGTCGCCAAGGGCACGTGCGATTTTGTTCGTACCTTCGCCGTGCCGTTTCCGCTCATCGTCATCGCCAACCAGATGGGTGTGCCCGAATCCGACATCTGGCGGATCAAGACGTGGACGGAGGCGTTTTGCCACCGCACCGGATTGATGCAGGCGTCGGACAGCGAGTACCTGCGCAATGTCGAACAGGAGATCGAGGCGCAGCATTATTTCCAGCCCCTGTTCGAGAAACTGCGCGGACAACCCAATGATTCCCTGCTCTCCGATCTCGTCAACGGCGAGGTGACCGGCTGGGGCCGAACGCTCAACGACTGCGAATTGCATGCGGAGATGATGGCGGACACCTTCGTCGGCGGATCGGAGACCAGCACCAACGCGCTTTCCGCAGGTGTCGTCCTGCTGGCGCAAAATCCGGACGCCTGGGCACAGCTCAAGGCCGACCCCGAGAAGCATCTGCGCGGATTCATCGAGGAAGTGCTGCGGCTTGAAAGCCCGGTTCAGAGCAGGCTCCGGCGCACGACGCGGGATGTCGAAATCGGCGGCACCGTGATTCCCGAGGGAGCGTTCGTCGACGTGCGCTTCGCTGCCGCGAACCGCGACGAAGGCCGGTTTGAGTGCCCGGAAAAACTCGACCTCGAACGGCGCAACGCCGCCACGCACATGGCGTTCGGTTCAGGCGTCCATCACTGCCTTGGCGCTCCGCTGGCCCGCCGCGAGCTCTATTGGGGCTTCAAGGCGTTCGTCGAACTGGTCGACAGCTTCGCGCTCGTCGAGGGGCTCAACGACTTCAGCCACACGCCGAATTTCTGGCTTCGATCATTAAAAGAGCTGCACGTTACGTTGCGCGGCACGTGATGCTTGCCAAGCAGCGGCACTGATATGATCTTAACGTTCTGCTAAGCCAACCGCGGCGAGCCTTGACCCGCTTCAAAGGGAGGCGGGGCCATCCGCGAGTCAAAGCCGTTCGGGCACGTCCGGACGGCTTTCCGGTTATGGCGCACAACTTTCCGAGATGCAGAAAATTTGAACGAGCTGCCCGAAGATGGACCCCTGTTCGTCCGGTTTCCCGGCCCCCGCGACGCCGGGAAACCGATCGCGATCAATTTGTCTGCAATCCCCCGACATTTTGTCACCGGCCATTAATTCCAATTCCGAAATCCAGCCGTTGTTAAACCGATGAGTATCGATCTGCGCTATCCCGGACATTCCGTTGAAGAGTACCAGGTGCTCGTTGGATGTCCCGCAAACCGCCATTCAAGTCCAATCACCAGGCGTGGCGACTCTTCGCATTCGGAATCCTGGTCTGCTTTGCAGCAAGCCTTCTCGCCTTCAACAACTCGGCCGTGGCGCTTTCAATTCTTGGAATGAGCTTCGTTGCGTTTGTTGCCGATCGAAAGCTGACCGACCTCACCGGCCGGTTTCACTACGTCATCCGAGCCCTCTCGGATGCCCGCGCCCATCTTGAAACCTCACGCAGGACGCTGGAGGACGAGCGATCGACGCTGCAGACTGCGGTCAACAACATGTCGCAGGGCCTGTTGCTCTTCAATGTCGCGGAGCAGATCGTGATTTGCAATCGGCGATATCTGGAAATGTATCATCTATCACCCGAGATCGTGAGGCCAGGCTGCTCCTTTCAAAAGTTGATCGAGCATCACCAGGAGGCCGGAAGCTTCAAAGGTGATATCGATGACCATCTTCAGGATCTGCGCAGCCGATTGCGCACCGGCCGCAAGAGCGAGACCAAGATCGAACTGCCCGACGGACGGACGATCCATATCTACAACCAGCCTTTGCCCGAAGGCGGCTGGGTCGCGACGCACGAGGACATCACCGAGCAGCGTCGGTCAGCGGCACGAGTCGCGTTTCTCGCCCACCATGACGCGCTCACCGGATTGGCCAATCGCGCCGCGATCAACCAGCGGATCGAGGAAGCCGCTGCCCGCGAGGCTCGCACCGGCGAGCCGTTCGCAGTGCTGCTGCTCGACCTTGATCGCTTCAAGCAGGTCAATGACACGCTTGGTCACCCCGCAGGCGACGCCCTGTTGCGCGAGGTGGCGGTTCGATTGAAGGACACGCTGCGCGAGACCGACGTACTTGGGCGGCTTGGCGGTGATGAGTTCGCCATTATTCAAACCCGCGCCCTGAACGCGTACGAAGCTGCGAGCGCGTGTGCCACCCGTATCATCGATGTCCTGTCGCGGCCATTCAACATCGAACGCACCGATGTCAGCATCGGCACCAGCATTGGCATTGCGCTCGCCCCGGAACACGCAAACGACCCGAAGAGCCTGCTGAAGATGGCCGATCTGGCTCTCTACCAGGCAAAGGCCTCAGGCCGTGCCACCTACAAATTCTTCAACGCTGCGATGACTGTGGCTGCGAGCGAACGTCGTGAGCTGGAGGTGGAGATGCGTCACGCCATCAACAGCCACCAGTTCGAAGTGCACTATCAACCGATCATCGATGCGGCAACATTGAAAGTTACGGCGGCAGAGGCGTTGTTGCGCTGGCGCCACCCGACCAGGGGCCTGATTGTTCCGGAACAATTCCTGCCGATTGCGGAAGAAAGCGGATTGATCGCGCAAATCGGCCGGTGGGTGCTCGAAGCTGCGTGCAAGCAGGCGGCAGCCTGGCCAAGCCATATCAAGCTCGCAGTCAACGTGTCGCCGATCCAGCTTCGCAGGCTGAATTTTGACGAGGTGGTGATCGCCGCGCTTGCAGAGTCCAAGCTGCCTCCGCAACGGCTCGAGCTGGAGATTGCCGAACCGGCTGTGATCCAGACAACGCTCGACTACCTGCCTACGCTGCAAAAACTCAAGCAGTTGGGCGTGGCAATCGTACTTGACTACTTCGGCACCGGTCATTTGCCGCTCAGCCAACTCCCGCTGCTTCCTTTCGAGCGGATCAAGATCGACAGATCATTTGTCGGCAACATGATTGAAGGCGCCGACTCCGGTGCTTTTATCGATGCAACACTGACGTTTGCGAAACGGCTCGGCATAGCGACGACAGCCGAAGGTGTCGAGACCAGGGATCAGCTCCGCCTGTTGCGCGCGGCTGGCGTCACCTCGATGCAGGGCTTCCTGTTCGAGCGCCCGGCGAAGGCCGGCTACTTCAATCTTGGCGCTGACTACCAGGCGTTGGCAACCGACAACGACAGCAGCAAGGGAGTCGCGGCAGTCCTGGAGTCGATTGATGTTACCGCGTCGGCACCGGGCTTCGGCGCACCATGGCTGCGCGATGGTTCCGCTACCCAAGACCTCGCCCGCACGGCTTGATAGCCACGTCATCCACATCGTGGGCGCTGAGGTGCGTGAAGCGATCAGGACTACTCAAAGCCGCGTCTGTGGCACCATGATGAGGTGCGGGCGATAACTCCTATACGGGAGCTAATCGGGCGCTCGCAACCGATAGCCGATACCGGTCTCCGTCAGTACGTAGTGCGGCTGCTCCGGATCGGCTTCGATCTTTTGCCTGACCTGACGGACATAGACCCGGAGGTACTGGGCGTCCGTCAAATTGTCCCACAGCTGTCCGAGCAGGAATTTATGCGTGAGCACCTTTCCGGCATGCTGCACCAGCACGCGAAGCAGCTCGTATTCCTTCGGCGAAAGTTTCACCTCCTTTTCGCCGACCTTTACGATGCGACGAACCAGATCGACCGAGAGATCATCGATGCGAAAGATCGGGCGCTCGCCATGGACTTGCAGCTGGTGGCGGAGCGCAGCGCGCATTCGCGCGAGCAATTCCTCCATGCCGAATGGCTTCGTCACATAGTCGTCGGCGCCGAGATCGAGCGCCTGAACCTTGCCGGCTTCGTCGCCACGGCTGGACAGAACGACGATCGGAACGCTTTCATGTCTTGCGCGGATCATCCGCAGCAATTCATGGCCCTGAATATCCGGAAGGCCGAGATCAAGCAGCACCAGATCCGGCTTCTGGTCCAGAAGCTGAAGCGCCGTCTTGCCGTTGGGAGCATCGAGGACCTGATAGCCTTGCGTGGTCAGCCCCATTCTCAAGAGCTTCCGGATTGGCGGCTCGTCGTCAATGATCAGCACTTTGAGCGGCGCGGCGGTCATGCTGCGGTATCCAGTTGGACCGTTCCGAACGGACGAGGCACGGTGATGGTGAACACGGCGCCGCTTCGATCGGCGCGGTTCGCCGCCGTAATGGTACCATGCATCGCCTCGACAAAGCCTCGCGCAATCGCCAGCCCCAGCCCCGTCCCCGCTCGAACCTGATCGCCCTTTTGAGCCCGATAAAATTTATCGAAAATGTGTTCGAGGTCGTCCGCGGGGATGCCGTCGCCTTCATCAAAAACCTGAAGGCAGACGGAGCTCGCATCCGGCAGGCTCTGAACGCGGATCGTCGTGCCGACAGGCGCATATTTCGCCGCGTTGTCGAGAATATTGAAAACCGCTTGTTCAAAAAGCACGGCGTCGACGTCAATCATCGGAAGATCGGCTGCAAGCCGAAGCTCAACATGATGCTTGGAGAGAATCTTGTTCGCCCGTCGCAATGCGCTGCCGACAATCTCATGCAGATCATGGAGCGCATTGTTTGGGACAATGGCACCTGATTCCAGCTTGGTCATGTCGAGCAGGTTGGCAATGAATCGATTCAGCCGTTCGGATTCATCAATGATCGTGGCCAGCAAGTCCGCTCGTTCGGCATCGGTCAGCTTACCTGAAAGATCTCGCAGTGTACTTGCGGAGCCAAGTACGGCCGCAAGCGGCGTCTTCAAATCGTGGGAAATCGAGGTAAGCAGCGCGGAGCGTAGGCGATCCGTCTCGACGGTACGCTTGACCAGCTCCATATCCTCGACCAGACGAACGCGCTCAACCGCGAGCGCGCTCTGATCAATCAAGGCATCGAGCAGCCGACGCTCGTCCGGCGTGAGAATCGGCCCTTGCTTGTCGTTGTCGATACCAACAACGCCAATTGCTCCTCGCCCGGTTCGCATCGGAAGAAACAGGCGCCTGGCGCCGGGCAATGTTTCCGAGCCGCGCCCGGCCGGTCGATCATTCTGCCAGGCCCATTTCGCGGCGGCGATATCGGCTTCATCGAGAACATCTTCAGGTGGATAGCCCGCCTTGACGGCGATCGATCCGCTCTCTTCCAGCAGGAGAACGACGCGGACCTTGAGCATGAGGGCGATCTGATACGCTGTCGCCCAAAGCAGATCGTCCAGCGTGCCGACGCCCGCGAGCTTTCGGCTGAACACATAGAGGGATTCGGTGGTCCGGGCCCGCGCAGCGGCAGCGACCGCTTGCGTGCGAACGCGCGCCGCGACATTCGACACGAAAACGGCAATAAGCGTGAAGAAAATGAACGCGGCCACGTTTCTTGGATCGGCGATCGTGAATGTGTAGAGCGGCTCCATGAAGAAGAAATTGTAGGCCAGCGAGGCCGCCACGGTCGCCGCAAGCGACGGCAACAGACCATAGCGCACCGCAATGGCGACAATCGCCGTCAGAAACACGAGATCGACGTTCTCAAGTCCGAACCAGGGCAAGATCAGCTCGCCGACGCCGAGCGCCACCGCGACCGCAAAAAGCGCAATGCCGTAAGGGCGCGGATCGAAGGTGGTCGGTTGCTCCGCAGATTTGACGGTTTTCTTCGGAATGCCCTCGCCAGAAATGTCCTCGCCCGAGATGACGTGCACGCTGATATCGCCGGACCGTCTGACGAGATCATGCACCACCGAACCGTGCAGGATCTCAAACCAGCGCGACCGCGTCGATTTTCCGATAACGATATGCGTGATGTTGTTCGCTTGCGCGTATCGAATCACGTCGTCGGCGATGCTTCGATCGCCGCCCGGAATGGTCACGGCTTCGGCACCGAGGCTCTGCGCCAGCCGCAGCGTGTCGGCCAACCGATCGCGTTGCTCCTCGCTGAGACTCAAGCTTCGTCCGGTTTCGACGGACAATGCCGTGAACGACGCGTGGAGACGATCCGATAGCCGCTTGGCATAACGCACGAGCCCAGCCGCCGATGGGTCCTCGCTGACGCAGACCAGGATGCGCTCGCCGGCGGCCCAGGGCCCCTGAATGGCGCGCGCCTGCATCTCGTTCAGGAGCTGCTCGTCGACGCGATCGGCGGTACGCCGCAGTGCGAGCTCGCGCAGGGCCGTCAGATTCGCCGGTGAAAAGAAATGCTCCAGCGCGCGTTCGGCCTGTTTGGGAACGTAGACTTTGCCTTCCTTCAGCCGCTGGATCAGATCACCCGGCGTGACATCCACGAGTTCAACCGCATCGGCACGGTCGAACACCGAATCAGGGACGGTCTCGCGAACCCGGACGCTGGTAATCTGCGCCACGACGTCGTTAAGGCTTTCGATGTGCTGAATGTTGACTGTGGTATAGACGTCGATGCCGCTGTCGAGCAACTCCTCGACGTCGAGATAGCGCTTTGGATGGCGGCTGCCGGGCGCATTGGTATGAGCAAGTTCATCGACCAGCGCGAGCTGCGGCTTGCGCGCGATGACAGCATCGAGATCCATCTCGTCCAGCATCTGGCTTTTGTATTCGATCTGCCGGCGCGGGATGACCTCGAGCCCGTCCAGCAGCGCCTCGGTCTCGCGGCGGCCATGGGTCTCGACAACACCGATGATGGTGTCGTAGCCATCCTTGAGCCTTGCACGCGCGTTCTCCAGCATGGCGTAGGTCTTGCCGACGCCGGGCGCAGCGCCGACAAAAATGCGAAGGCGGCCGACGCGATGGTCTTCGCGGCGGGCCGCTTCGAGCAACGCCTCGGGAGACGGTCTGCGATCCGAACCGCGCTGCTGCTCAGCCATCAGGCATCAAGTCCCGGGAATCCGGCCGACCCGGCAGTGGCCCGCCTTATTTTGCTGTTGCGCGATCCAGCGCCAGATTAAGCGCCAGCACATTCACGCGCGGCTCGCCAAGCAGCCCAAGGGTACGGCCTTCCACGCTGCCATTGACGATCTGCCGGACGCGATCTTCGGGCAAATTGCGCGCCTTCGCAACACGTGGCACCTGAAAGAGTGCGGCATCCGGCGAGATATCCGGATCGAGGCCGCTTCCCGTTGTTGTGACCAGATCGATAGGAACGGGCACAGACGAATTCTCCTGCTTGAGCTTCTCAACGTCGCCCCTGACGCGATCGATCAGCGCCTTGCTGGTTGGGCCGAGGTTCGAACCCATCGAGTTGGCAGCGTTATAGGGCGCGTCGATCGTCTTGGTCGAATCCTTCGGGTCCGGCGCATTCGTTGCCGACGGACGGCCGTGGAAGTATTTGTCGTCGGCAAACGCCTGTCCGATCAGCGCCGAACCGACCACCTTGCCATCTTTCTGGATCAGGCTGCCCTGGGCCTGGTACGGGAAAATCGCTCCGGCAATGCCGGTCATGACCAGCGGATAGATCAGACCGGTCATGACGGTCAGGGCGACGACGAGCACGATCGCCGGTCGGATTTCTTTCAACATGGTCGTTCTCCTTGAGCCCTTCTTGGGGCCTTCAGGCCAAGTGCAGGGCCGTCACGATGAGGTCGATGGCCTTGATGCCGACGAAGGGGATAACAACGCCGCCAATGCCGTAGATCAGCAGATTTCGTTGCAGCAGCGGGCCAGCGCCAATCGGACGATAGCGCACCCCCTTCAGGGCAAGCGGAATAAGCGCGATAATGATCAGCGCATTGAAGATGATGGCCGACAGGATCGCGCTTTGCGGGGTCGCGAGGCGCATGATGTTCAGCATTTGCAGCTGCGGATAGAACGCAACGAACATCGCCGGAATGATCGCGAAATATTTCGCGACGTCATTGGCAATCGAAAACGTGGTCAGCGCCCCGCGCGTCATCAGCAGCTGCTTGCCGATCTCAACGATTTCGATGAGCTTGGTCGGATTGGAGTCGAGGTCGACCATGTTGCCGGCCTCACGCGCCGCCTGCGTGCCGGTATTCATGGCAACGCCGACATCGGCCTGGGCGAGCGCCGGAGCGTCGTTGGTTCCATCTCCGCACATCGCTACGAGCTTGCCTTTGGCTTGCTCATCGCGAATGAGCCGCAACTTGTCCTCCGGCGTCGCTTGCGCGAGAAAATCGTCGACTCCGGCCTCGGCCGCGATCGCCGCCGCCGTGGTCGGATTGTCGCCCGTGATCATGACGGTGCGGATGCCCATCCGGCGCAGCTCGACAAAGCGCTCGCGTATGCCGCCCTTGACAATGTCCTTCAGGTGGATCGCGCCGAGCAGCCGGCCATCCCTGGCAACGGCCAGCGGCGTGCCACCTGATTTTGCGATCTCGTCGGCGATGGCATTGATTTCGCGCGCGGCGTCGGCGCTTACCGCCGGCTGTAATGCGCGGACTGCGCCGCCACTCGCCGCGGCGGTCGTCGACCCGTTGAGGAAACTCAAAACCGAGTCGACGGCTCCCTTGCGGACCCAGGATGACCCGAAATCGACGCCGCTCATGCGGGTTTGCGCGGTGAACGGAACGAAGCTGGCATGGATATCAGCGAGGTCGCGGCCACGGATGCCGTATTTGTCCTTTGCCAGCACGACGATCGATCGACCTTCCGGTGTCTCATCGGACAAAGAGGCGAGTTGCGCGGCGTCGGCAAGTTCCTGTTCGGTTACGCCCTTCAGTGGTCGGAACGCAGTCGCCTGGCGGTTGCCGAGCGTGATGGTGCCGGTCTTGTCGAGCAGGAGCGTATCGACGTCACCCGCGGCTTCGACCGCCCGGCCCGACATCGCAAGGACGTTGAAGCGCACCAGCCGGTCCATGCCGGCGATGCCGATGGCCGAAAGCAGCGCGCCGATCGTGGTCGGAATCAGGGTCACGAACAATGCGACCAGGACGACGACGGATATGGCGCCTTGGGCATAGGTCACATAGCTTGGAATTGTCGCCGTCGCGAACACGAAGATAATCGTGAGGCCAATCAGCAAGATGTTGAGCGCAATTTCATTCGGCGTCTTCTGTCGCTCGGCGCCCTCGACCAGTTTGATCATGCGATCGAGGAAGGTGGAGCCCGCCGCCGCCGTGATCCGCACGCGGATCCAGTCGGACAGCACCTGCGTGCCGCCGGTAACGGCGGAACGGTCGCCGCCGGATTCACGGATGACGGGCGCGGATTCGCCGGTGATTGCTGCCTCGTTGACCGAGGCCATGCCCTCGACGATTTCGCCATCCGACGGAATCAGATCGCCGGCTTCGACGAGTACGATGTCGCCGACCTTGAGGCCGTAGCTGGGCACGAGCTTGAAGCTCTTGCCGCTGCCGGTCAGCAGTTTGGCTTGCGTCTCAGTACGGGTCTTCCGCAGAGCATCGGCTTGCGCCTTGCCGCGGCCTTCGGCGACAGCTTCGGCGAAGTTGGCGAACAACACCGTGAACCAAAGCCATATGATGATCTGCAATTCGAAGCCGATATTCTGTCCGCCGGTCACGAGATCGCGGATCAAAATGATCGTCGTCAAGACCGTCACGACCTCAAGCACAAACATGACCGGGCTCGAAATCAAATGCCGCGGGTCGAGCTTGACGAAGGCCGAGGCAATGGCCGGCATGACGATCTTCGGATCGGCCAGTGCCGAAACCGGCACCCGGTTACGGATTTGAGGGGTGTCCATCGACATAACTCCGAGGTGAATGCGATCAGTTGATCAGTAAAGAGTGCCTGATGTCATGGAGAGGTGCTCGACGATCGGACCAAGCGCCAGCGCGGGGAAGAAGGTGAGACCGCCCACGATCAGCACGACGCCAACGACCAGGCCGACGAACAGCCCGCCGGTGGTCGGGAACGTGCCGACGGACGCCGGCACCGACTTCTTGGCGACAAGCGAACCGGCGATGGCCATCGCCGGGATGATCATCAGGAAGCGACCGACGAACATGGAGACGGCGCCCGTTGTGTTGAAGAACATCGTATTGGCGGTGATGCCGCCGAAGGCCGATCCGTTGTTCGCGGTGCTCGACGTGTAGAGATAGAGCATCTCCGAGAAACCATGCGGGCCGGCATTGGCGAGCTGAGTCAGCGCCTGCGGATTGACCGCCGCGACCGCCGTCCAGCCGAGATACATCAATGGGAGGATCAGAATGGCCAGCATCGCCATCTTGACTTCCTTGGCCTCGATCTTCTTGCCGACATATTCCGGCGTGCGGCCGACCATCAATCCGGCAACGAAGATCGCGAGAATGACAAACAGCAGCATGCCGTAGAGGCCGGCGCCGACACCGCCGATGATGATTTCGCCGAGCTGCATGTTGATCAGCGGAATCATGCCACCAAGCGCGGTGAACGAATCGTGCATGGCGTTGACCGCACCGCAGGAGGCGGCAGTCGTGATCACGGCAAACAACGCCGAGGCGACGATGCCGAAACGGACTTCCTTGCCCTCCATGTTGCCCCCGGTCAGGCCCATTGCGGTGAAGGCGTCGTTGCCGTGCGCTTCCGCCCAGTAGCAGACGGCGACGCCGGCGATGAACAGCACTCCCATCACCGCGAATATCGCCCAACCGTGGCGCTGGTTACCGACCATGCGGCCGAACACGTTGGTGAGCGCCCCGCCGATCGCAAAGATCGAAATCATCTGGATGAAGTTCGACAACGCGGTCGGATTCTCGAAAGGATGCGCGGCGTTGGCATTGAAGAAGCCGCCGCCATTGGTGCCGAGCATCTTGATCGCAATTTGCGACGCGACCGGCCCAACCGCGATGGTCTGCGTGCCGCCTTCAAGCGTTGTCGCATCGACATAGGCCCCGAGCGTCTGCGGGATCCCCTGCCACACGAGAAAGAGCGTGAAGACGACGCAGATCGGCATCAGGATGTAGAGCGTGCACCTGACGATATCGACCCAGAAATTGCCGATCGTCTTCATCGAGGCGCGCGCAAAGCCGCGGATCAGCGCGACCGCAAGCACGATGCCGGTCGCTGCCGACAGGAAGTTCTGATGCGTGAGTCCGAGCATCTGCGTGAGGTATGACATCGTCCCCTCACCGCCGTAGTTCTGCCAGTTGGTGTTGGTGATGAAGCTGATCGCCGTGTTGAAAGCGAGGTCAGGCGCCACCGCCGACTGACCGGCCGGGTTGAACGGCAGCAGGTCCTGGACGCGAAGCAGCACATAGAGAATCAGGAAACCGCCGACATGGAAGAACAGCATGCCGATGGTGTACATGAGCCAGTGCTGTTCGCGCTTCGGATCGACCCCGCCAAGCCAGTAAATGCCGGCCTCGACCGGCTGGAGCACCGGCGACAGGAAAGTCCGCTCGCCGTTGAAGACGCGCGTCATGTACCAGCCAAGGGGCTTCACCAGCACGGCGACAATGGCGCAAAAGAGCGCGATCTGAATCCAACCTATGACGGTCATGGCGTCACCCCTTCCGAATTATCTTCGAGCGCATAAACAGCATGAGCAGACTAAGCAGCAGGCCGACCAGAATGACGTCGGCGACGAAAAGCTGCCCAAGAATCAGCATGACCCTGCTCAAAACCGCTCGGGCTTGAGCAGGGCGTAAGTGAGGTAGATCATCAGACCAACGGTGACGATCGCGGCGAGGGAATAGTCAAATGTCATCGCGCCCTCCTCAGAGCCGGTCGCAGGCGTAGGCGTAGCCGACCGACACGACAAAGAGGCCGAGCCCGAGGGCCAGCAGCAGGACATCCAGCATCGACGCGCTCCCGATTGGGACTGCACGGCGGACCCAAAAGGCGATCATCTTGGTGACGCCGGTTCGCCGTGCGTCCAAAGATCGATCGAGTTGTGCCGCCTCAGTGGCGCTTACGTGCCATCATCAGCGTATGTTTTCGAGAGGGAGCGGCGGGCTACGATATAGGAATCTCATATAGATTCGGCGCGTCGGCTCAATGCTCGCGAAACTCGCAGCAGCATGACAACGTCGTCGCCAAAAGCGACGCGCTTCCCCGCGAGTTCAGCTTGGCAGTCGCACGCGGTTGATAGCGACACCTCAGCCGCCAGGCAGGCGCCAGATTCGCTCCTAGCCGCCACTCAATTTCTGCATGCTTTCCGGATACCGGTCTCCTTGCACCGTGATCCTTGCGAGCGCTCCATTGATGTCGCGCAGGTCGTCGGGTGTCAGCGCTATGCTGGCTGCACCGAGATTTTCCTCCAGACGATGCAATTTCGTCGTACCGGGAATCGGAACGATCCACGGCTTCTGAGCGAGCAGCCAGGCAAGAGCGATCTGGGCTGGCGTCGCCTTCTTCTGCTTCGCGATCTGGTTAATCAGGTCGACAACGGACTGGTTCGCCTTTCGGGCCTCCGGTGCGAAGCGCGGCACGGCGTTGCGAAAATCGGTGCTGTCGAACGTCGTGTTCTCGTTGATGGCCCCTGTCAGGAAGCCCTTGCCGAGAGGACTGTAAGGGACAAAGCCGATTCCAAGTTCCTCGAGCGCCGGCAACACCTCCTCTTCGGGCGCGCGCCACCACAGGGAGTATTCGCTCTGGACCGCTGTCACAGACTGAACAGCGTGCGCCCTGCGGATCGTTTGCACGCCCGGCTCTGAAAGCCCGAAATGCCTGACCTTGCCCTGCCCGATCAGGTCCTTGATCGTGCCGGCAACATCCTCGATGGGCACGTTCGGATCGACGCGGTGCTGATAGAACAGATCGATGACATCGGTCTTGAGGCGCTTGAGCGAGGCGTCCGCGACCCGCTTGATATGATCCGGACGACTATTCAAGCCTTTCCGCTTCTGCGGCGGCTGGTGTCCCGCGGCCGGATCGAGGTCCCAGCCAAATTTGGTCGCGATTGCCACTTGCTTCCTGACCGGTGCGAGCGCTTCGCCGACCAGTTCCTCATTCTTGAACGGGCCATAACTCTCCGCGGTGTCGAAGAACGTTACGCCACGGTCGACGGCGGTTCGGATCAGGCGGATCATCTCCTGCGTATCACCCGGCGGGCCATAGTTGGCGCTCATCCCCATGCAGCCTAACCCGATCGGCGACACCTCGAGATTTCCAATTTTCCGCTTTTGCATTTTTATCCTCCGGTTCCGTCCCGACGTCGTGCTGCATTCCAGAATTCAAAAGGCGCGAACGCAAATTGATAGCAATTGGCGCATCGCCGGTCGACAGCCAGCCTGACTGGAACGCTCGCGCGGGCATTAAACCTAGTCCGAACAAACCTCTTTTGTTGCGCTTCCCGGAATATGCTGCTCCAGGTGGTCAGGCCGAGGTGAAGATTTTGGCTCAGCGAGCAGATTCTGCCACCCATCTCTTGACTCTCGAATTTCCTGTCGCCTTGATCGCCGAACATTCCCGCTGAATCAACCAAGAGGGCGGGCTTTGCGACTGCCCGTGAGACGCCGGCTTGATGCATCCGATCGATATCGTCGTTCCCTGCTATAACTACGGCAAGTACTTGCGGGAATGCGTGGACAGCATCCTCAGTCAGGAGGCATGTTCGGTTCGTATTCTGATCATTGATGACGCATCATCAGACAATTCCGTCGACGTTGCGCGGGATCTTGCCAACAGTCATTCCCGCGTCGAGTTGATCGTCCACGCAGACAACAAGGGCCATATTACCACCTACAACGAAGGCATCGCGTGGGCACGGCAGAGATACTTTCTGCTGCTCTCCGCCGACGACGTCCTGGCGCCGGGATCGCTGAAACGCGCAGCCGATCTGCTGGAAGCCAATCCCAATGTGGCCTTCGTCCATGGACGCACCATCGACTTTCGCGATCAGGTGCCGTCCATCACGACAGACACAGCGTCGCGCCGGCCACAGATCGTGCCGGGACGTCAATTCATCGCAGATGTCTGCGCCAATCCGATCAATCCGGTGACAACAGTCACGGCCGTCGTCCGCACCAGCACGCAAAAGAAGGTTGGGCCCTACAAACATGCGCTGCCGCATGCCGGCGATCTCGAAATGTGGCTGCGATGCGCGATGCACGGGGACGTTGGTGAGATCGAATCGATCCAGGGGTTTCGGCGGCTTCATGACAGCAATATGAGCATGCTCTACGCAGCCGATGGGGTGAAGATCAGAGATTTCACCCAGCTCTATGAGACTTTCCGAATTTTCTTCGATGAGTACGGCCGAGACCTGAATGACGAGAAGCAACTCAGGACGACGGCAAATCATCAACTGGCTGCCCATATTATTTATGAGGCCAGAGCCCAACTTTACAAGAAGCGCGTCTATTCAGCACTAACGCTATTGCAGTTTGCGTTTCGCGTGGCGCCAGGCATGGTGCTGAGCGGCCGCTGGTGGTCGAAGGTTGCGAAGTGGCTTTGGCACGATACCAGACTTGTCCTGGACGGTACCAAACGGCGCCTCTCCGCGCCGTCGAAGCGAACCAGTCCTTGATCAGGAGATCGCAGCCCGGAACGCGGCGACCACCTGTTCCTGCATGATGTCAGTCATCTGCGGAAACAACGGCAGCAGGATGCAATCCTGGTGCGCGGCCTCTGAATGCGGCAGCGGAAATCGCAACGGTAGATCGCGATAAGCCGCCTCGAGGTGCGCGCACATGATCCCTCGACGAGTCGCCACACCGCGGTCAAGCATCGCCTGCATGACGGCAGACCGATCGGCCCAGTGCGGCAACCGCACACAATAGCTCTGCCAGTTGGATCGCGCCCAGGCCGGCTCAGCCGGCGAGGTCACATCAGGGATGGCGGCGAGCATCTCGCCGTAGGCATTCGCCAGCGTCCGCCGGCGCCGGACAAGATCAGGCAGCCGCCGAAGCTGCTGAAGGCCGATGGCCGCCTGGACATCGGTCATGCGGTAATTGAAACCCGGTGTCGCGTAAGTCTCGAACACAACCTTGCTAGAGCGGTCGCGCTCAAGCGTGCCGACGCTCATGCCATGCTGACGCAGCATGCGCGCACTGTGGTCCCAGTCGGTACGCCGCGTGGTGAGCATGCCACCCTCACCAGTGGTGATGATCTTGCGCGGATGAAACGAAAAACAGGCGACGTCCGCGTGCGGCGCTCCGATCGGCTGGAATTTGCCATCCCACGCGATCTCCGAGCCCGCGGCGCAGGCGGCGTCTTCGATCACGATCAATCCGTGCGACCGCGCGATCGGCACGATACGGGCGAGATCGCACGGCATGCCGATCTGGTGCACGCAGAGAACGGCACGCGTTCGCGGCGACACCGCGGCTGCGATCAGCTCCGGGTCCATGTTGAAAGTGGCGGGGTCGATATCGACGAACACCGGCACAGCACCGCATTGCCTGACCACATTGGCCGCGGCAATGAAACTGTGGCTCACCGTGATCACCTCGTCGCCCGGCCGAATCCCGGCCGTCAGAAGCGCCAGATGCAGGGCCGAGGTGCAGCTCGACACGGCGCAAGCATGGGGCGCACCGACCACCCGTGCGAATTCCGTTTCGAATTCAGCGACCACCGCGCCCTGGCTCAGCCAGCCGGACAGCACGACGGCAGCGGCGGCCTGCGCTTCACTGTCCTCAATCACCGGCCTCGTGATGGGAATCACGCTGTGGACTCCGCCCGAGCTTCGCTGGGACCGCGCAGATCGCAAGGCCCGGCGGTCATGTCCCTTCCCTATCCCCGTCCCCGCGCGTTTGATCGGTACGATAGCCGATCAAACGCGCCGGGCTGCCGGCGACTTTGGCATAGGGCGGAACGTCTTGCGTCACCACGGCACCTGCCCCGACGATGGCGCCTCGCCCGACGGTGATCCCCGGCAGCAGACTCGCACCCATTCCGATATCTGCATCGTCGTCGATACGCACGGTTGCGATGCAAAGATCCGTCGCAATAACAGGAACATCGATCGGCAACCCGGTGTGGGTCGAACCGAGCACCCTGGCGCCCGGTCCCCAGCCGACATTGTCGCCGATGACGAGGTCGCGCGCATCGAGAAAGCATTGCGGGCCAATCCAGGCCTTGTTGCCGATGACGCAGCTGCCGTCGATGCGGCCATATATGATGGCCTGTTCGCCGATCAAGACACCATCACCGATCTCGAAGGTTTCTGCGTGGCGAATGCTGACGCCGGGCGCCACCCTCAGATTGCTGCCGCACCGTCGGGCGAGCGCCCGGATGCAGGTTCGCCGCATCAGGGCATCGATGTAGTCGTCGCCCCGGGAAAAACGCCGAAACAGCGACATGATCGCCTCAGGCGAACAGCGCTGCTTCAGATCCTCGGCAAACCCGGCCTCGAAGGCGGGGTCGGCGGTCAACTCAGCGCGTCCGTGCACGGCCTCCACGATGACGCGTCGAGGCGTTTTGTCAGATCCCGAACCATCGAACCGTGCCTCGTCAGCCATTTCGTCCTCGCCGGCGCTGCTGCATCGACAAGGTTGCCGCAATGCTGATCATGACACAACTCTCTGGCGTCCAGGCTTTACTGGCGCTCGCGGACGTCTCCGGTCTGTACGGCGGGGTTTCCGGCGACGATTGCGTAGTCGCCGACGTCGCGCGTGACCACCGCGCCAGCGCCGATCATCGCATGTCTACCGATGACGATGCCCGACAGGATCGTGGCGTTTGACCCGATCGAGGCACCGTGCAGGACCCGTGTCTCGATCACCTTCCAGTCAATCTCGCTTTGCAACGCACCCTGCGTCGTTGTCGCGCGCGGAAACAGGTCGTTGGTGAACATCACGCCGTGACCGATAAAGACCTCATCCTCGATCGTGACGCCTTCGCAGATAAAGGAATGGGACGAGATCTTGCACCGCGCTCCGATCGACGCGTTCTTCTGAATCTCGACAAAAGGCCCTATCCGGGTGAAAGCTCCGACCCGGCAGCCGTAGAGATTGACCAGGTCGGGGTGAAGAATCGACACTCCTTCGCCAAGAAACACGTCGCGCCCAACCACCATCAATCCCTCTCGCCGGCAGACGCCGGGTCCCGAATGAGCTGGTCTTGCCGACGACGCGCATGGCCTTCCGAACGATACCAGCAGAACTCCTTTCCAGCCAGTGGATGGGTCTTGCCGCTGCCGCAAGCAGTCCAGTCGGTATGATCGATCGAGAGGCCGAGTTCGGCAACCGGACGCGGAGCAGGCTGCGGAACGGCTGTCGTGCGGCCAAAGTTAATGACGAGAGTTCAGTTCAAAGGCAGCTGGCGGTCACGCGCTGCTACCCGTGCGCCGCAGCTCTTATCTGATCGTCAGCGGCTTCATGGCGTAGAGCAATTGATGCCACTCAAGGTCTGCATTCGTTCATCGAACGACCCGGGCCGCAACGCGCATGTCGGCTTTGCGAGGCTTGGCCGAATTGGTCCGCCCCGCGTCACGATCATTCCGCTTAGCCAGCTTGGTGGGCTTCTTCACGGGTGATTCCGCGTGTTGAACTTTCGTGTCGCCACGGCGAGAGGCATATTCCTTGCCGTCGATCGGCGACACATGCGGCGGATCCCTATCAAGATACGGTCGCCCGACTCCAAACTCCTTGCCGTGTGCGTCGATCCATTTCCAAAGGATTTCGGTAGAAATCCATCGCTCCGCCTTTGTCGCGCCCTTGACGCTCACGATATCGGCGGCAAGGCCGTGGCCGTAGCCGCCGCGGAAGCTCCCGCCGTGGTATGACCTGTCCGTCGCCGCCTTCAGGCCGCTTGCGATCGACTGACGATAATCATCGCGGAACGCGCTGGTAATGCCGGGCGACAACCCGGCAGCCTCAGCCGCGTGGAGCGCATGAAAGAGCTTCAGCTTGAAGCTCCCGTCCATGCCTCCAATCACGTAGTCCATCATCGGCTTACCGGCTTTTTCCGCTGCATGCGGGTCCTTCCACGTGAAATCTTGAGGGACGAGCTTGGTAAAGGTTCTGGTGACGGTCACAGTCTTGCGCTTCCTCTTGACCGCCACTTTCCTCTTCTCCTGCACCTTGAGGGTGTCCTCCTTGGGCGTCCGTTGGTACAGCGTCCACAAATACCGATCGATGCAGACTTCCGCGACAAAGCACTCGTCCAGAATTTCGATAGAGCGTTCCTCGATGTCGTTTGGCGACAAATCGGGACGCGCCGTCACCAATTGCACGGGCGGCGTTTCGGGCGGCAGGATCTGCGACAATACGGGCAACGCAGCATCGACGATCGAGGTCGGCTGAACCGAGGCCACCATCGTGCCAGCAGCCATCTCTGTCACCCGTTCGGCGGTCGTCGGCGTATCAGCGCTGGCGACAACGGCGTCGGCCATCGCAGTTGTCTGCGGCGCTTCCACAACCGCGGCGTCGGCGGTGAGAGATAGTGGGCGATGCTCCTCGGTCGGCATTGCGCCGACGGTCTCGATGCCGGCCGAACCGAAGCCAGCAAGCGAGGCCACGACCCAGCCGGCAAGACCGATCGTTCCGCACAAAACAAACGCCACTGGCGCAAATCGCCGCGGGATCATGACCCCTCGTCTCCCAAAAGCTCCCCTGAGCCATATTACACAGTGCAGCATGCGAAAGGGTAAATGTGGGCACGGAATGGCGCAAAAGGCGGGTCAGCCATTTTTCCGGAGAGTGTCGCCCAAATGCAACGGGGCGGGAGCGACCTGCAGACCGACGCACAAGGGCTCGTTCGGATGCTTTCAAAGACAACCGTAAATAGCGCGACACAGTGAGATGCCTCTGGGATCGCCGACGACGTCGGGGCCCATCTGGTTGTGGGCGTAGGCGATGCCGAGGCCATGTTCGAGATCGGCACAGCCGAACGATCCACCCCATCCGGTATGTCCGAAGGCGAGCTTGTTCGGCCCGTAGTTGGCTTGGGAGTTGAGCACGACGCCAGCGCCCCAGGTCCGCGCGCCGAGCATCAGGTCGGCTCGGGTGCTCAACGGCTCGCGCATGCGCTCGACGCCCGCCGTGGACAACAATCGAACCGGACCAAGCTGTCCGCCGTTGGCAACTGCGCCGTACAGCTTGGCGAGACCCGCTGCGCTCGCATGGCCGTTCACCGCCGGCATTTCCGCGGCAATCCATTTTGGGTTGTTCGGCAGGCCGGCCTCAAGCCGTGGGTTCGTGACCGCGCGCGCTGCCAGCGGGTTCATACCATCGGCCAGCGGCCGTGCCGCCTTTGGCGGAATGACGGCAGCAATGCGCGATCGTTCGCCGTCGGGCACCCCGATAAAGACATCGGCCTGCAACGCCATCCTGATCCGGTCCGCAACAAACGCTCCGATCGACTTCCTGGCAACGCGACGAACAACTTCACCGGCCAGAAAACCGTAGGTGACGGCGTGATACGAGGTTGCCTCGCCCGGCGGCCAGAACGGCTCCTGCGCCGCCAGTCGCGATGTTACCAGATTCCAGTCGTAGAGATCGTCAACGGTCGTCGGCTCTTTGAAGCCGTTGACGCCGCTCTGGTGCGACAGGATCTGCGCGACCGTGATGGTCTGTTTGCCGGCTTGCGCAAATTCCGGCCAGTACTTTGCGACCGGGTCCTGATACGACAGCAGGCCTTCGTCGACCAGCATCGCCACCGCTATCGCGGTCATGCCCTTGGTCGCCGACCAGATGTTGATCAGCGTGTCGCTGCTCCATCGCTGTTGCGCACCGGCGCTGCCGCCGTGAAGATTGATGACGCAGTTGCCGCCCCGGTAGACGCAAAGCGACGCGCCAACATTCTTGTAGGGATCGGCTGCGGTAAATGTCTCGGCAAAGACGTCGCGCACGGCCTTGAACGCGGGATCGCAGGTGCCCGCAATCTCGGTCAAGGTCGTCCCCTTCGCTTGCAAGGCTGTCGCATGGCGCGTCGGAACGGCATGAGCGGAAGCGCTGTCATGCGACAGCCTGTCGTCGTTGCTTCCGCTCGCCAGCCGCTATTGAGTGCCGAGCACCGGACCAAACAGCTCCCAGACCTCTCCTTTGACGCGCATCAGTTGCAGCTGCGACACCGGACCATAATTCTTCGGCGTCGTGTTGATGAGGACGCCTGGGGGCACGCCGTCTACCTCGATGTTCTTCATGTTGGCGGCCTGGCTCATGACGTTCTCACGCGTCAGGTTGTCGCCGGCATTCTTCAGCACCGCGGCCATGGTCTGCGCCGTGTTGTAGCCATACATGACGTACGCATCGCTGCGATCGGCTTCGGGCATGTACTGCTTCAGGAATTCGTCGAACTTCTTCATGCCAGGATCGTCCTTCCAGCGCGCATCAGTCGGATCCTTCATGAAGGCCGCCGAAATGATTCCCTGCGCGTGCTCGAAGCCGGCGGGCCTGATCACTCCGCCGATCGTTGCCGACGTATTCGACAAGAAATACATCGGCTTCCAGCCGAGTTCGCCGACCTTCTTGATCGCTTGCGCTGCGAACTTTGGCGTGGCGAAGCTGAAGAACACGTCGGCCCCGCTGGCCTTCAACTTGACGATATGCGAATCCATCGTCGGCTCGGTGATCTCAAAACTCTCTTCGCCGACGATCATCGATGCCGCCTTGTCACCGAGCCCTTCCTTCAGGCCGTTGTAGTAGTCCTTGCCGGAATCGTCGTTCTGATAGAATACCGCGATCTTCGCGTTCGGTTTCTCCTTCAGCAGGTACTTCGCATAAATCTGCGCCTCGGTCCGGTAAGTCGGCTGCCAACCCATCGTCCACGGGAAGTTCTGTGGATCGTTGAACTTCGATGCGCCCGCGATCACGAACAGCTGCGGCACCTTCTTCTGGTTCAGATACTTCTCGATCGCGGTGTTCACCGCGGTGCCCATGGTTCCGAACACCGCCAGCACCTCATCGTCTTCCACCAGCTTGCGCACCTGCTCGATGGATTTTGGCGGCGAAAACGCGTCATCGTAGGAAATGAAGTTGATCTTGCGACCGTTGATGCCACCTTCGGCGTTCACCTTCTTGAAGTAGGCAGTCATCGTCTTGGGGATCGAACTCGCGATCGAATTCGGTCCGCTGTAGGGGCCCATATTGCCGATCTTGATCTCGGTATCGGTGGCGCCGGGATCATATTTCTTCTGGGCAAATGCGGTCCCGGCGTTTGCAAACAGCGCTGCAGCCACGACGCCGACAGCTGCGACATATTTCAAGCCACGCATCATCGCTTCGCTCCTCCCTGAGCCCTGATTGTCGCGGTCGGTACGTTTGCCGCCCGCTCTTCGTTCAGACCAAATTTGTTATCTATTTTGGTTTTTGCTCTATAATAAGGGACACTGAGCGACAACGTTCTTTTTGTCAACTCCGAGCGCTTTTGTTCCCCGGCGCCATGGTCCTTGTGGCAAGGAGGCGCCTGCCGCCAAGCTGCCGATGATTCCAACGCGCCATCTGCGCGCGTTTCCGAGAGAAGGACATATCGAGTTGGCCGTGAAATCGTCCCGCGCTGTCTTCGAAGTCTTGCGGGAGATCTCCATGGCGAGCGGCCCGGTGAGCGCGGCCGAAATTGCGAAGAAACTGGAGTTGCCGATCACGACCGCGGCGCGCGCGCTCAATACGCTGGAGGCCGCCGGATACGTCGTCCGCCACAACGCATCGGCAAGGTTCGTGCTCGGAAAATCGGGACAGCGCCTGGCCTATGCCTTCATGGCCCAGTTCCCGATCCGCGACCTTGCGCTGCCCTATCTGCAGCAGCTGACACTGTTGTCAGGGCATAGTTCCTCGCTGTTCATTCGTCTCGGTTGGTACTCTGTACGGATCGCGCTGATCCCCGGCACCAGTTCGATCGTGAATGTCGCTCCGATCGGAGAGGCACGACCGCTGACGGTCGGCGCCCCCTCGCTCGCGATGCTGGCGCAGCTGAGCGAAACCGAATTCGCTCGCGCCGCCCAGCATGTCGACGCGGCCTCGCAGTTGCGTGATGCGTGCGATCGAATTCTCGTGCAGGGCTACGCCTACCAGGTCAGCCCGCTGGAGAACGGCGGCTATGATCTGGCATTCCCCTTGAGGGACCTGACCGGGGCGATGCTCGCTGCCGTGGCGATTGAGGGGTTGATCGTCAGCGCCGAGAATTCGCGCCACCAGATCGATCAGGCGCGCGATGGCATCGCACCGCTGCAGGCAGTTCTCGCTCACGAGTCGGGCCCGCTAATCCCTCACTATGAGCATATTGATCCTGACGACATCAAGCTGGGATGACTCTGGTCGCAGTTCGGCGGCGCAACTGATGAAGTGGTCGTTCTCGCGACAACGAAATCCATGACCCTGCGCAAATCGTCTTGCGCGACGACAGCATTCAACCTTATCAAATGCTAGAATCGCACCACAGGCACTGATGGAAACATCCGACTGTCCTGATTGAGTTCGGCCATCACCGCCTGGATTTCCGGAATCAATCCGTCTGCAACTTCGCGGGTGAAGCGGAACAGCGGTCCGCCGATCACGATGGTGCCAAGCGGCCGCTCCATTGGCCCAATCACCGGGAAAGCGAGATAATTGGCTCCGGTCGAAAAGTCCTGATAGCCGCGCGCGAATCCCAGCTTGCGGATCAGCCGGACCTCCTCCCATAACGCTTTCGGATCGGTGATCGTTGTGGGCGTGAAACCGCGCAGCGGAGATTCGAGCGTAATGTAGCGCTCGACCTCTTCGTCCTTGAGATAAGCGAGCAGCAGCCGTGGACCCGTGCCTGCGTGCAGCGGCAAGGGTTGACTGAGCGGCGAGTAACCGACGGTGACGCCTTGGGTCTGAATGCTGTCGATACAAACGCACGAACGCCCGACCAGGATCGCGAGAAACACGCTCTCGGACGTTAGCGCGTGAATTCTCTGCAAATAGGGATGACACAGCGACCGCACATCGGTCGACTCAGGCGTCAAACCGAAATTGAGAACCTGATGCGCCAGCTGATAACGCGGCCCCGACGAACTGCGAACGAGGTAGCCTTCCTTGAGCAAGGTATCGAGCGCCTGGAAGGCCGAGTTCTTCGAGCATTTGAGTTCGCGGCTAAGTTCGGTCACGCCCCATGTTGGCTGTTGCGTGAAGAGATTCAGCGCGTTCAAGACGCGCACCGTTCCCTTGTTCATGCCCGGCCTCCGCAAACCACCTTACGGCCTCTCCTATAACCGCATTCGCGTTCGCGATTGACAAGCGTTGGATGTTTGTGTTCTCTATGTTGAATATAAAACCAAATTAAAGAACACTCAATGGGAGGTGATTGGCCTCTTGGATCAACTTAAGCCCTTGAGCAGGCTTGGCGAGTCCAGTCGAGGTTCGATCGTCCTGAATCGACCACTCGCATTCCACAAGGATGCCGCGATGCAAACAACCATCGAGCAAGCGAAAGCAGCATGCGCGGACGAGAACAGGCTGAAGCAAGCGGTCGCCGCGGCAGATATCGTGCCGCTGCTGATGTCGCTGGTGCACCTGACCGGCGAGGGTCGCTGGCTCGATAAAGCCTCGGCTCACATCCAGGGCGGCTGGAGCTTTCTGGCAAGCCTGCCCGACGACTTGCAACAGCGCATCCGCGACGAACTCGTTGACGTCCTCAAAGCCATCGCCTCGGGCCACCGGCAGCCTGCGCAGATTTCTGACGAGTTGCTCACGCGCATGATGCACACCTCGGTCGGGCAAACTGTGCCGGCGGAATACAACGCCGTGTTTCGCGAGGAAGCCGGCTTCGATCATCGCGACTATCGCGCAGTGCCATGGCGCAAACAGGTGTCGAAGAAACAGCTCGTCGATTTTCAGGTGCTGATCATCGGCGCCGGCTTTTCCGGCATCGGCATGGCAATCAAGCTTGACGAGTCCGGCATCCCCTACACGATCCTCGAGAAAAACAAGGATGTCGGCGGCACCTGGCTGGAGAACCGCTATCCCGGCTGCGGCGTCGACACGCCTTGCCACTTCTTCTCCTACTCGTTCGCCCCCAACCCCGAATGGTCCTCGTTCTTCGCAAAGCGAGAAGAAATCCTGCAGTACATCTTCGATTGTGTCGAACGTTACGACATCCGAAAATCGATTCGCTTCGGCGAGGAAGTCATCGCCGCCCGATACGACGAGGAGAATTCCGTCTGGCGCGTTCACACGCGATCGTCCAATGGGACCGAGCGCGAGCTGATCGCCAACGTCCTCGTCACAGCGGTTGGGGCGCTAAATCGGCCGGCCATCCCGAACGTCAAGGGCCTGGCCGACTTCTCGGGCCCGGCGTTCCATACCGCCCAGTGGAACACCGATGTGGATTTGACAGGCAAGCGCGTTGCCATGATCGGCACCGGCGCCAGCGGCATGCAGACCGGTCCCTCGATCGCCGGAGATGTCGCCCAATTGACGATCTTCCAGCGCTCGCCACACTGGGCGATCCGTCATCCGCTCTATCATGCGGCGGTGAGCGAGGACGTGAAGTGGGCGATCAGGCACGTCCCCTATTACATCAGCTGGTTTCGGTTTCAGCTGTTCTGGGCGGCTTCTGACGGCTTTCACCGCACGCTGCAGATCGATCCGGCATGGTCGACACCGGAGCAATCGATCAACGCCGAAAACCAGCGCATGCGCGATGATCTGATCGGGTACATCAAGAGCCATATCGGTGATCGCCCCGACCTGCTCGAAAAGACGATTCCGCCCTATCCGCCGTTTGGCAAGCGGATGCTGCGCGACAACCATTGGTACGAGATGCTGAAGCGTCCAAACGTGACGCTGGTGGCCGGCAACGTCGATCACATCGAGCCGAACGCCATCGTGGCCGCCGACGGGTCACGCCACGAAGCTGATGTCATCGTGTTTGCGACCGGCTTCCAGGCGACGCGCATGCTTGGCCCGATCGAGGTGTATGGACGACGCGGCAAGCGCCTGCGCGATCAATGGGGCGAGGACGACGCGCGGGCCTATCTCGGCATCACGCTGCCGGAGTATCCAAACTTCTTCATGATCTATGGTCCGAACACCAACCTCGCCCATGGCGGCAGCGCGATCTTTCACTCGGAATGTCAGATCCGCTATACCATGGAGGGCATCCGCGAGCTCATCGAGACCGGCGCCAAATCGATCGAGTGCCGTCGTGCGCCATATGAAGCTTATAACGAGAAGGTCGACGCAGCACTGCATCGCATGGTGTGGTCGCATCGCGCCATGACCAACTGGTACAAGAACAAACACGGCCGGGTTGTCATGAACTCGCCTTGGCGACTCGTTGATTACCGCAATATGACCGAGCATATCGATCCGGCGGACTATGTATTCGAGATGGCGGGCGAGGCCGTCGCTGCGGGCTAGTTCGCTAGCTATTGGACGACGTCAAGTTTGACCTTTGCGACACCGCCTCCCACCATTCCGAGCGTTTCGGCCGCAGAATACGAGACGTCGACAACTCGTCCCGCAATGAACGGACCGCGGTCATTGACCCGGACGGTCACAGAACGCCCAGTGGCGACGTTTGTCACGCGCAATCGGGTCCCGAACGGCAAAGTACGATGAGCGGCCGTCAATGCGTACGCATCGAATTTTTCGCCGCTCGCGGTTTTTGTGCCTTCCTTGTAGAAGCTGGCAAAACCATACGACGCAGCCTGTGTCGCGGCTGCATTCTTGTCCGATGGGGCAAGGGCTAACGGGCTTGTCGCAGGCTTATTCCTCACGAGTGATGTCTTTTGATTGTATTCCAGCGACGCTTTTCGACTGACGGCAGGCAATTCAGAGTTCCTGGTGACAACGGAGGACTGAGCACAGCCCGCAAGCGTCGCCGCTCCCATGCCAACGACAAACAGCTGAATGAGGTTACGAATAGCAGCGGCCGATGCCGGGAACGCATCAAAATGAACACGGTCGACGTATGACGTTCTGGCGCGGCTGGTGGAAGACATATCCCCGTTCCACTGAATCCAACGGGCAGTATTGCGGGGTCCAATCGGGGCAGCACCGTGGCCGGATTGAAGCAGTCAACGGATCAGCTGCGCAAATTCATTTAGTGTTGTCATTGTGTCACATCCCATGATGCAACCAGTTTCCTGTAAGCGAAACCATCGCCGGCACGAGACGTTTTCAGGCGGACCATTGTCGAGGGAAACTACCTTCTGGACTGGAGAAATGCAGCCGAGCTGCTTTTTTTGGAAGCGAGGGATAGCGAAACACGGCGTGATTGTGGCTTCAAAGCGAAGGACAGGACATGGCCAAGAACACGATTTGCCTATGGTACGACAAGGATGCGGAGGCTGCCGCTCGTTTCTACGCCAAAACCTTTCCCGACAGCACGGTAGGTGCCATCCACCGTGCGCCAAGTGACTACCCGTCCGGCAAGCAGGGCGATGTGCTGACGGTCGACTTCACGGTTGCCGGAATACCCTGCCTCGGTCTCAACGGCGGTCCCGTATTCAAGCACAATGAAGCCTTCTCATTCCAGATTGCCACCGACGATCAGGAAGAGACTGATCGATACTGGAACGCCCTCGTCGGCAATGGCGGCGAAGAAAGCGCATGCGGCTGGTGCAAGGACAAATGGGGCGTGTCCTGGCAAATCACGCCTCGCGTACTGACCGAGGCGCTCGCAGCCGGCGGCGCTGAAGCGAAGCGCGCGTTTGACGCGATGATGGACATGACAAAGATCGACGTCGCCGCGATCAAAGCGGCGCGGCGCGGCTAGCGTTCCTGTTTGCGATGGCGCTGGAACAGCTTGTCATCGGTTGCCAGTTGTGAAGGAAGGCCCGGCCGCTCAATCAAGACGCGTGCGCCTCGATTGAATCCGGACAGCGCGTCATGAGGTTCTGATCCCCACTGCACCATGACAGCGGCGACCGAGATGAAAAGGCTAACCGTGTCTGGCGTTCGTGCCCAGCATCGCTGCTGGAGATTTTACCAAATCACGGTCACTGTTGAAGCACACCTTGGGCGCGGAGTTCGTCGATCGTTTTGATCACCCGGACGACTTCCGTATCGATGTGCTTTTTGAAGTCCTGCGGCGAACTTCCCACCGGATCGAACCCCAATGCGTTGAGCTTTTCCTTGAGGTCAGGAAACTTGGCGATCGCCGCAAATTCCCCGGACAATTTGTCGATGATCACATCAGGTGTGCCTTTCGGCGCGAAGAAGCCAAGTGTAAAGCCGACCTCAAAGCCGGGGTAGCCGCTTTCCCCGACGGTTGGAACATCCGGAAGCAGCGGCGAACGTTGCAGGCTGGTCACGGCAAGGATCTTGACCTTGCCGTCGTCTGCCTGACTCTTGCCGATGGTTGCAGCGTCCAACGACATATGCACGTGACCGCCGAGCAGTGCGGTCATGACAGCAGCGTTTCCAGGGTAGTTTACGGAGACAGCCGCGAGGCCAGTGACTGCCTTGAGATCTTCTTTCCAGCACAGTGGGATCCGAAGCTTGGAATTCACGTGACTTGAAGTCGCG
>JADMIO011409262.1_pt1 | contig 87676 bp, 63 predicted proteins | sample 8958161 | NCBI WGS metagenome assembly JADMIO01 (sample SAMN16585339, study PRJNA669376) | soil metagenome | isolation source: Crop rotation soil | place: USA: Cullars Rotation, Alabama | collected 2011 | reverse complement strand
CGCGACAACTTGTCCACGTGGAATTCTAAGCTTAGGATCCCAATGTGCTGGAAAGAGATGTACCGGATGAATCCCAAAAAGTAATGCAGCAGTGCCAGCCGTAAAAATTCCGCAACGAAGTTTTAAGCACAATCGGTATACGAGAAGTGTGACAGCCGTGTGAAGTGCAACTGCGGCCAAATGCCAAGCTGCGGCATTTGTCCCGAAAAGCTGCTTGTTAACGAGAAGCCACAAAGTAAAAAGTGGGCGCCAGTAATTGCTATGCAGAAATGGACTACGAAATGCCCAGACGTCTGTCTTAAAAAGGAGAGGAACGTTGTGCCATGAATTTAGAAGGGGGTTCGCAAGTATTTGTTCCCGATCGTCATATACAAATTGGAAGCGATAACAGCCAGCATAGACGAGGGTAGTAATGACGCATAGGAAGAGCGGGACCCATTTGGAATAGAAGCTTTTGGTCTCCGCTACGAGGGTTGGAGTTTCGACGACCTTTGGCGATGATTGCTCGATCACAACAAACCTGGATTTCTAATTCGCATTCTGAATCAGCGATGAGATTGGCTGCAACTGAAAAGGGGAACAAGCATCAGCTTGCTCCCCTTAGGCTGTAACTCTCCCCCGAGAGATACTTCGCCAATTCAAAGCTTATCGCTCGGTAAAGCTGGTTGACCGTACCGTACGAGTTCCCGAAAAGCACTTTAGACGCCAACGAAACTCGCGAGAAGATTACCTTGGTCGCGGGGTACTGGTAACCTGCTCGGCTTCTTCACGTACGGAATAATTCAGCTTTGCAGCACATCGTCAAGCGCTCGACCAAATGATAGCCAGCACACATACAGCCGAATCTTTCCCGAAGAACGAAGAGTTTTTTGAAAAACAAACTGGTCGGGGAGCCCATTGGCTGCTGAGGATTTCGTTCCTGACGACGATTGTTGTCTATGCGCGAGTGATCACGTTCGATTGGGTATTCGACGATTATCCACAAATCGTGATGAATACCTGGCTGCGCGGCTGGCGCCACATTCCGGACTTTTTTACCAAACACATGTGGGCGTTCGCGTATCCCAAGTGGCCGGGAAAGTATTATCGACCTGGGTTCCTCATGTGGTTGTGGGCGAACTTCCACCTCTTCGGTTCTACTCCTGGATGGTGGCACGCCGTTGCGGTGATTGCGCATCTGGTGGCATCCGCGCTGGTTTACTTACTCGCGAAACATCTCACTCGCGACCGGTGGGTGAGTGCCTTAGCTGTGGCAATTTTCATTCTCCATCCCGTGCACATCGAGGCGATTGCCTGGGTTTCGGGCGCGACCGAAATCCTGGTCACGGTTCTGGTCTTATCGTCCCTTTATCTGTATCTGATTTCCTCGAAATCTTGCGGCTCCACAAAATTTTGGATGTCCATAGCACTCTATGCTGGCGCGCTTCTGTCGAAAGAAACTGCCGTCGTGTTTCCGCTTCTGATTTTGGCAGCGGTGCGGCTTGAAAGCGGAGAGAGGGGCATGGCAAGAGTCTGGTCGCGCCTTAAAAGTGTTTTTCCGTTTGCGGTAGTGACGATCCTTTATCTCGCGGCCCGAATCGTTGCCCTGAACGGTTTCGCCCACGCGGATCAAAAGGTTGCGTTGGGAACTCAGCTTCTGACAGTGCCGTCAGTGATCTGGTTCTATCTCCATCAGCTGATTTGGCCGTGGGGCTTGAGTCTCTTTTACGACGTTGAACTAGTAACGCAGCTAACGGTTCGTAACTTCTGGTTGCCGTGTCTCTTTGTCAGCCTTCTTTCTATTGCGGCATTTTTCTTACTTCGACAGCGAAACGATCTTCGATTTGGCTTCTCTCTATTGGTGCTTCCTTTACTGCCAGTACTGGCCGGAATCGGCATGTTTCAGCGCCACGATTACGTACATGATCGATACCTTTACCTTCCGTCCGTTGGTTTTGCAATCTTAGTGGCGATAGCAATTCGTCATCTGTCATTAAAGATCGGAAGTAGTGATCGGGCTGCCCGCAACTTTCAGGTCGCTCTCGCTACTGCGGTTCTCTTCGCATTCACAGCAGCAACACATGTACAGCTGGGCCAGTGGGACTCAGACTATTCGGTTTTCGTCCGTGGAGTGGAAGTTGCGAAGGAAAATCCCTTACCTCGGCGATATCTCGGCGAAACCTTGATATCTCTTGGACGTCCTTGGGAAGCAATTCAGCTTTTCAAGCAGGCTCTTGTGAGCGACCCTAAGTCCTGGCTCGATTCTTACTGTTTGGGAACTACGTATTTGCGCATGAAAGATTGGGAAAACGCCCGACACTATTTAGAAATTGCCATTCAAAGCCAGCCAAAGGAAAGTGGAAAAGACCCCCTACCTACTCACCAGCTCGGATGGGCTGAGCTAAATATGGGTGACGCCGTCGCCGCTGAAGGCCATTTCCGCGAAGCAATTGCAATTCGTTCAGAAGGCGCCGGCTTCCACCGAGCATTAGGTGTTGCGCTGCAGAGACAGGATAGACTTCAGGAAGCGCAAGCGGAATTTCGATTGGACGATGCCGTCAAAGCCGAATATCTAAGGGGCCAGGATTTCGAAGGCAAATAGGCTGTAGGGAGCCATGAAAAAAAGGCGCGGCTCGTAGCCACGCCTTGGAACACAAAAACATTCTTCAGCACTCCAATTGGTCTCTGGTTATTTTCAATCCGTTCAAATTTCCCAGCACCGTTACGGCAATGCTATCGGTCTTGAAATGGTCATTCGCCATTTCAAGTAAATCCTGAGAGGAGACCGATTCAATTCCTTCAATGATTTGATCCATGTCATAGAAGTGATCGAAGTACATCTCCTGCCGTGCCAGATTCGACATACGGGCAGTTGATGATTCCAAACTCAGCATCAGGCTGCCCTTCAGTTGTGCCTTGGCACGCTTCAACTCTTCTTCCGGCACCATCTCGGTTTTGATTTTTCTCAGCTCCTCGACAATCGACCGCACTACCTTAGGCGCTGAATCGCGGCTGGTTCCGGCATTGACCGCCATACATCCGGTATCGCGATACGGGTTCAATTCGGCGTAGATCGCATAAGCAAGACCCTGCCGCTCACGAATACTTTGAAACAGCCGCGAGCTCATTCCCCCGCCCAGCAAAGTGCTCAGAACATACGCAACGAAACGTCGTTTGTGACCAACTGGAAGAGAAGGAACTCCTAAACAGATCTGAACCTGTTCTAATGCCTTTTTGTTGCGCATGGTGATGCGCGCCTGAGTGGTGGGTGCATCCTGCCTGAACCCGTTCTTGCCAGGAACGATATGCGAGAAACGCTGAGAAACAAGCTCTACGAACCGATCGTGATTCAAATTTCCGGCCGCCGAAATAATCATGTTATTCGGAATGAAAAAACGTTTGTAGTAGTCCAGAAGCAGCGACTGCTCGAATCTCTTGACTGTTTCTTTAGTGCCTAGGATCGGCTTACTCAGTGGATGATCTTTCCAAAAATTCTGAGTAAAGAGTTCGTGAACCAGATAGTCGGGATTATCCTCGTCCATCTTGATCTCTTCCAGAATTACTCCCCGTTCGCGCGCGATGTCGCTCTCGTCAAAAACCGGATTTAGAACGAGGTCAGAAAGAATATCCAGTGCCGCGGGAAGATGTTCATCGAGAACCTTAATATCGAATGCGATCAGCTCCTTCGCGGTGAAGGCGTCCATGTTGCCGCCCACCGAATCCACCTCGCGAGCAATCTGCTCCGCCGAGCGATTTTTGGTGCCCTTGAACACCATGTGCTCAACAAAGTGTGAAATACCGTTGACTTGACTATCTTCATGACGAGACCCGGTTTTGATCCAAACACCAACCGAAACAGAACGGAGATAGGGAATGTCTTCGGTTAAAACAGTTAGACCGTTTGGAAGAACTTCGCGGCGAATATTGCGCAGTCCTTGCATAATCAGTTCGCCCCCCATGGCTGGGGCAGTTAGGTTAGGAGTATCTGTTTTCAGCTCTGACATAAGGTGTTTCCCAGCTCGAGGCAAGACTGACTTTGGAGATATTGCTCTCAGACGGCGTCCGGCAAAGAAATGATCCGCTCTGGCCGGGTAAAATCAATTAGACCAGCTTATTGGATGCATGACAAAACCGCTCCAATTCGAACTATTAGGGCTTAATTTACAAGAGCTTACAGGCCTAACTTCAAGCCTGGGAGAGCCCGGCTACCGCGCCCGGCAGATCTGTCAAGCCCTCTACAAAGACCGTGTTTCGACCTTAAACGCCATTTCCACCTTGCCTCGGGAACTTCGGGAAAGGTTGGAAGCGGAGGGCTATAGGACTGGTTTCCCAACTTCGGAACGTCGATTTCAATCCATTGATGGGACAGTCCGCTACCTTTTCAAGCTCGGCGATGGCGAAACGGTTGAAACCGTCTGGATGCCTGAGGGAGACGACACCGAAGCCAACGACGTTGGTGAAAACTGGAAGCGATCGACCATCTGTGTGTCAAGCCAGGTTGGTTGCGCAGTCAACTGTCAGTTCTGCCTGACTGCGAAACTGGGGATCAAGCGGAACCTTACGGCAGGAGAAATTGTTGGTCAGGTGTTAGTGGTTCTCGAAGAGCAAGAAGTCGCCATCGAGAAAGACCGCATCAATCTGGTTTTTATGGGAATGGGTGAACCCTTTCTAAATTACGACAACTTCATGAAGGCAGTGCGGCTGTTGGTAGAAGATGTTGGAATTCCACAGTCACGGATGACCGTTTCGACGGCGGGCATCGTTCCGCGAATTTACGACTTCGGCAGGGAAGAGATTCGACCTCGATTAGCAATCTCGCTGAATGCCTCGAATGACAACCTCAGAGCTGAGGTCATGCCCATCAATAAAAAGTGGAACATTGAAGCCATGCTGGATGCGATTCGGGAATTCCCTCTTCGAAATCGAGAGCGCGTCACGTTTGAGTACGTGCTCCTCGCTGGCATCAACGATGCGCTTGAGAACGCAGCCGAGGTGGAGAAGTTGTTACGCGGAATTCCTGCAAAGGTGAACCTGATCGCATTAAACCCCGGACCGGGAATACCCTACACCACTCCAGAAGATGATCGTGTCAAAGCCTTCCAGAATCATCTCATCGCAAACGCCGTCCCGGCTTTTGTTCGACGTCCTCGAGGGCGCGATATCTTCGCCGCCTGCGGGCAGTTAAAGCAGACCCAAGAGCTGGTCAGCGTCTCCTAAGGACGAGTATCAAGGCAGGTTTTATCACGCTGCTAATTGAAAAGGGCGTGGCTATTTGCCACGCCATCAAGCAGGGATCTACTCCTTCAACTTCAGCTTCGATTTATTTTCTTCCAGAAATTCCCGCAGCTTTTGGGTTTGATCTAGCAAACGGACCCACTGTTCGTAGTAGAGAGTTACGGGAAATCGTCCCAAACCGTAAACGCTAACTCCGCCCTTTTCACTTACGCGAAACTCCATGCTGCCGGTGCGCTTAGCAGTAGACTTTTCCAACTCTGCCAGACGTGCCTTTAACTCCTCATAACTTGGTTCAGCCATCTCGCCTCTTTCTTCGTTCTTCACAAAAAGTGCTTTCGATTAATCTATCGTAATCGTTCCACACTCTACAATTTCTCGTTATGTCATTCCTCTTTCGCGACGCCAGCTCCGCAGACCTCGATTCACTTTGGCGTCTTGATCAGGAATGCTTTCCGCCGGGGATTGCCTATTCAAAACGGGAACTCACTTTGTTCATGAACTCTCACGGGGCATTCACCGTCTTGGCAGAAAATTCTGAGGATAAAGGTAAGGCACTCGTAGGCTTCATCCTGGCTCAGAAACACAAAAACAACTGGGGCCATATCGTCACGATCGACGTGGGCACACAATTTCGTAGAACGGGTTTGGGAACGCAGTTAATGGATGCCGCGGAAAGGCGCCTCTTAGACAGTGGGTGCGTCGGCATCTATCTCGAAACCGCGGTCGATAATCAGGCAGCTGTTCACTTCTACCAACGGCTGAATTTTCAAAAGATTGGCATCATTCGCGGCTATTACCAAGGCAAAATCGACGCGTTCCGGATGGAAAAGCAGCTGGTTCTGAGAAAAGAACGACAAGAGAAGAAGCCCAAAAAATCAGCCTCCGGCCACTCCGGAGGCTGAGATCTGATAGTTCAGTTCTTAGGCGACATCCCGATCTCGACGTTCCCTTTCTTCACGCCGAGCCTCATCATCGTCTTGAACCGACTCTTTTGCATCATGCGATACATCTCGGACGGCGTCTCTCACCTTATTGGCGGCTTCGCGTCCGGCATCTTTAACATTGCCCCACGCGTTCTGAACTTTCCCTTCGGCCTGTTTCGCTGAGCCTTCTGCCTGTGCGTCTTTATCTCCCGTCCACTCACCAACCTGACGCTCGACGCGACCGGCAATGTCCTTCGCTTTTCCTTTAACGCGATCAGAATCCATATAACCTCCCTTTCGCTTGTTGGATGCGTTTAGTTCCGGATTAAGCTGCGCCCATTACTTGAAAAACCAGGGCCAAGATTCCCATCACCAACAGAACATGAACAAAACCACCTAACATGACGCTTGAGACAACGCCCACGAGCCAAAGCGTGAGTAGGACAACAAACACTGTCCAAAGCATGCCCGCTCTCCCCAGTTATCTAAAAGTTGTCTAAGGTTCTGACTTGATTACTGCTCGGTCTTTATTCAGGTGCCTGCTTCTTACGGGAAGTTGCTAAGATTCTTGAACGAACAATATTGGCTCCAATCGTTACACACACTGGAGAAGTTACAGAGTTGAAGATCGCTATACAGGGCGAGCTGGGATCCTTCAGTCATGAAGCGGCCCGAACATTTATAACGGGATCGCGGATTATACCGTGTGCCACATCGCGGCAGGTTTTCGAGTTTCTCAAAATGGGAAAAGTGAATGCTGCCATGATTCCCATTGAAAACTCTCTGGCTGGGGCCGTAGCGGAGCACTATGATCTGCTTGTAGCACACGACTTCTTTATCAGCGAAGAGCACCGACTCCGCATTCGGCACAATCTCATCGCTCTGCCCCAAACGAAGTTAAAGGACATTACCCGGGTTTTGTCTCACCCGGTGGCGCTCGATCAGTGCCGTAATTTTTTCCGCGCCAATCCGCAGATTAAGCCAGTACCTTTTTACGACACCGCCGGAAGTGTGAAACATGTGATCTTGGAGAAGTTGATAGATGCAGCTGGCATTGCGAGTTCTCATGCAGCGACCGTTTACGGCGGAAAAATCCTGAAAAGTGGCCTTGAGGATGACAAGAGCAACTTCACTCGTTTCTTTCTGATAAGTAAAAAACGCAAAGCCAAGCTGAAAGCTAACAAGATGTCGCTGGCATTCGGCCTCAAGAACACCCCGGGTGCTCTTTTCAAAGCTCTGAGCGTTTTTGCGCTGCGCGATATCAGTCTCAGCAAGATTGAGTCGCGTCCCATGAAAGGTCGGCCGTGGGAGTACGTGTTTTTCGCCGACATCTTGCGGGGAGATGATGACGCGACACGAAACGCAATCCGGCATTTAGGGGAAGTCGCTGAATTCGTCAAAATTCTCGGCATCTACCCGGCGGCGGAGTAAAGAACTGATCGAAAACGCCAATGCCGGTGAAACTCGTTCCAAAACCTCTTTCATAGCGGATTCCTCGTCCATCTCGCCTATGCGCGTGGTGATGTATTTCACGATTTTGATCCGCGCTTTGTCTTGGTATTGGGAAATCAAAGAACCTTCGTTGGCGATGCGGTTTTTCGGAACCGGCTACGAATTGGGGCGTGAAGCACTTGCACTTGTCCAAGGACGTGGGTTTAGTTCGCCATTTCCGGCTTTCACCGGACCAACGGCATTTATGGCGCCGGGATATCCATTATTAGTGGCTGCGGTTTTCAAATTGTGCGGGCCCTATTCCCGATTGTCCGCTGAAGTCGTACTTGCGATTCAGTGTACGTTTTCAGTGCTCACCACATACGTGATCATTAAGCTGGGACAAAAGCTAATTGGCGATCTCGGCGGAGTGCTGGCAGGATTTCTGTCGATCTTGGCCGTCAATTCGTTTTATGCGCCGTTCATGTTCTGGGAGACGGCGTTGACGGCGTTGATTATTCCTACTGCAGTTTTAATGGCAATTTGGGTGAAAGATTCCACTGGTCTGTTGTCTTGGATGGTCTTCGGAGCAGTTTGGGCTTTGTCCGCGCTCACCAATGCTTCGACGCTCCTCACATTCCCACTCCTGTTGTTGTGGATCAGCTGGATGCGTGCGCGAGAACGGCGTGATTGGACAAAGGGCCTGGTGCTTTCCTTTGTTCTGGCGGGCGTAATGTTCCTGCCTTGGGTGATACGGAATTTCACGGTCTTCCATCAATTTGTTCCGCTGCGTAGCAATCTTGGGATGGAGTTGTGGATGGGCAATCGCGCGGATGGCGACGGATATTTCGATATCAAATACCATCCAGTGGGGAGCCAGGAGGAGCTTTCTCGATTCGCGCAGCTGGGCGAAATGGGATATATGAAGGAAAAGATGACCTTGGCGAAGGAATACATCCTCCAGGAGCCGGGCCATTTTGTGGATCTTAGTGCGCGACGGTTCGCCCGTTATTGGCTGGGGATCGATAGCAATGGCGTTTCAGTGATCTCATTGCCGATTATTCTGCTGGCCGCAGTGGGGCTTATCCTACTATTTCGAACCAATTGGACATTCGCTCTCGCGGCCACTATTCCCATTTTGGTTTATCCGCTGCCATTCTATCTGACGCACCCTGATCTGAGATTTCGGCAGGCGATTGAACCGGTATTGTTTATCTTCGCGGCCTACCTGGTATCAAGATGTTTAGAAAGCGCTTCACAATCGGTAGAGCGGCGGGAACTGAATTGAGAAACGTTTTTCGGCGAAAGAACACTGTATGAATCTTGGACTTACCGAAATTTTGTTGCTTTTGGTAGTTGCCGGTATTTTGTTTGTATTCTTCCGTTCTAAGCAGAAGCAAAAATAACTTTCGACTCAGACGGCCTTCGAACTAGCGGACTACGCCCTCCAATGGCGAGCTGGCGGTGGCATAGAGTTTCTTTGGCATGCGACCCGCCAGATATGCCTTACGACCTGCCAGTACCGCGTTCTTCATAGCCTCAGCCATCAAAACTGCGTCTTGGGCGTGAGCGATACCCGTATTCATTAAGACTGCATCGGCTCCTAATTCCATGGCGATCGCCGCGTCGGAGGCGGTTCCAACACCTGCATCGACGATCAGCGGAATGTTGTCGAGAAGTTCGCGGAGAATTTGAACACTGGCGCGATTTTGAATTCCCAATCCGCTTCCTATAGGTGCGCCGAGTGGCATGATCGCGGAGGCCCCAGCGTCGATCAGCCGTTTTGCAACCACAATATCTTCATTGGTATACGGCAATACCGTGAAGCCTTCCTTTACAAGAACTCGCGTGGCTTCAATGGTTGCAGATACGTCTGGATAAAGTGTTTTTTCGTCGCCGATGACTTCGATCTTCACCCAATCAGAGATGCCGACTTCACGTCCAAGCCGAGCCGTACGAATCGCTTCGTCCGCGGTGTAACAACCGGCCGTATTGGGCAGTAGAAAATACTTCTTCGTGTCGATGAAGTCGAGCAGAGACTCTTTCGAACGATCAAGATTCACTCGGCGGACAGCCACAGTGACCATCTCCGCGCCACTGGCTTCAAGTGCACGTGCAGTTTCCTGGAACGAACGGTATTTTCCGGTGCCGACAATTAGGCGGGAGCGAAATGCCTTGCCGGCAATAACGAGAGGGTCGGTCATGCAGATATTGTAAGACAGAGGCTAAACGTGGGTCGGCTCGTCGCTTTCTTTATCTTTGCCGGGAAGCTTCATCGCACCATCGGCTTTAGGCGCCGAGGCGAGAATTAATTTCCCCAACTCCAACATTAGAATCTGCTCACATTTCAAAATATCTTCTTGTCAATGCCCAAAAATCGCGATTTTCCTGCTAACTAACAGAGAGACATCGCAATAAAGTCGTCACCAAAATGTCCCATACACCCCGCTTCATTTTGTATCCTTAAAATATCGAGACCATTTAAAGATCGGGTGTGGCGCGGGCACGCTTGTCAGCGCGGGAAACTCAGGAAACTACCGGATCTCCGCATCCAGAAGACTTGTTTTCAATGAGATCGTATAAGTCCTTTATTTGCCGGATGAGGGGGGAGGGGTATGGATGTTTTCTCCTCTCCAGAGGGACTGGTGTCCTCGTTGAGGCCGTGGCTCTACTTTTCCGTTGTTTCAGTAGAATGGTAAAGCTCCTCAATTCTATCGCGATAGCGCTCTTCGAGGACTTTGCGGCGTAGCTTCATCGTGGGTGTGAGGATTCCATTGTGGATACTGAATTCGTCGGGGAGGAGAACAAATTTCTTCATTCTTTCAAACTGTGCCAGCTTCTTGTTCATCTCTGAGATGAGTGAGTCGTAGAGCTCCAGAACCAGCGGATTTTTCACTAACTCTTCCCGCGAATTGAATGCAATGTTTTTGGCACGGGCCCACTCTTCCAAAATGGCAAAGTTTGGTGAGATTAATACGGCTGCGAACTTACGGCGATCACCGACGATCGCAGCATCTCCCACCAGATGGTGACTCTTGAGCGTCGTTTCAATTGGCTGAGGCGCGATGAACTTCCCGCCGGAGGTCTTAATAAGGTCCTTCTTGCGGTCCGTGATGCTAAGAAACCCATCGGCATCGAGATTGCCGATATCGCCAGTTTTAAACCATCCATCTTCGAATACTTCTTCTGTTTGCTGAGGAGACTTCCAGTAACCCTTGAACACTGAAGGGCCGCGCACCAGAATTTCACCATCCTCTGCAATGAGCACATCGATATTTGGCAAGGTCTTACCGACAGTCCCTATGCGATGAGCATCGGGAGTGTTCACCGCGATTACGGGTGACGTTTCGGTGAGTCCATAGCCTTCGTGAATTCGAATGCCGATATCGGCATACCACTCCGCCAGAGTTCGTCCGAGAGGAGCGCCTCCGGAGATGAAGTATTTCGCCTCTCCACCCAGCGCTTGCAGGATCTTGGAATAGAAGATCTTGTTGGCTAGCTTCCACGAAATGGAGGTTGGCTTTTTACCTGCCAGGATCTGGTTGCGATTCTCTCGCCCAACACCCATCGCCCATTTGTAAATCGTGTGTTTCAAGCCACTTTGGGTTTCTCGTTGAACTTTATCTCGAATCTTTTCCAGAACGCGCGGGACAGATACCACGATGGTTGGACGAATCTCGCTAAAGGCAGTAGGTAATTCTTCGACATATGGGCAATAAGCGATTGATACTCCGCGATAAAACATGAGGAAGTCCACATGGCGAGCTGTAACGTGAGAAAGCGGCAGAAACGAGATATAGCTTTCTCCGGGAAACATGACCTTGTCGAACAGTTGGGCAGCGCTAGCAATGTTCGAGGCAAGGTTTCCGTGAGTCAGCATCACCCCCTTGGGAACGCCTGTGGTCCCTGAGGTATAGATGATGGTGGCCAAATCGTCGGGACTGGCGCTGTTTCTTCGCTGGTCGAAGGCCGCATCGCGGCCAGAGGTTGAAGGTGTCATCAATGATTCCATTGGAGTGACTGCATCCACTTTTAAGGAATCCATAACCACGATGTGTTCGAGAGAGGTCTGACCTCGGATCGAAAGAATTTTCTCAAGCTGCGCCGCGGTTGAAACGAAGATTACGCGCGCCTGGGAATCATTCAGGATCCACGCGGCTTGCTCTGCGGTTTGCGTCGGATAGATAGGAACAACTACGGCGCCTGAGAGCAATACTGCGAAATCCGCGACCGCCCATTCGTGCCGGTTCTCGCTGAGGATCGCGATCCTGTCGCCAGCCTTGATTTGCCATGAATCGAGCGCATGAGCCACTCCGAGCGTGTGGCTGTAGAGATCGGACGCCGAGATTGGCACCCAGTTTCCCTGGCGCTTAACTAAAAATGCACGATCGAGATTGCGGTCAATAGCAGCGAAGAAGATGTCGTGGATCGTGCGAAGACTCATCTGACGGAGAGGATTATCGCAGAAACCAGAAATTGAGGATAACCTCGCGAAACTGACGACCAAAGGAGGTATCGATCTTCGATGAGGTTCGAACGGCCAAAATCTCAAAATGAAACGGGCCTAGAAGTTTTCTAAGCGATCTGTCGGATTACCGAACTTGATTCGTGCAATTATGCTGCGTGGTTTTAGGGTACGTGTCCTTTCGTTCCACGACTTCAGGGTGACCGGAAGCCCAATTGCAGCGCTGGAACATACAATTCTAACTACTAAAAATCGGGCAGATTTAGAGGGTCATCGGGCTGAAATGAAGAGTGGGTTGAAGTTTTTTCTGGTATTGCTGGCCGTGGCATTGTCCATTGGTCCGATATCCAGAGCGGCCGAATCTCCCGAAGAGACGCTCCAAAAGGCCGATCAGTTTTTTATTCAGGGCCAGTTCGACAATGCTCGACTACTGTATGAGTCAGCGATTTCGGATGGAGCCAATCTTGACCGCGATCTGGTTCGCTCCCGCAACCTTGCTCGTTGCTACCTGAACAGCTCACCGCCTCAAACCGATCAGGCCATTCCGTGGCTGAACAACGCCATCCGTATCGATCCATCTTCTGAGGCGACTCGGGTTTTATTAGCGCAGACTTTTGTTCGCAAAGGCGACTATGAACAGGCGGCATCCCAATACAAGAACTTGATGAGCCAGCATCCAGGTTCCGCAGAATATGTGTTGGCTCTAGTTGCGCTGCAGAACGATACGGGACGACAGGAAGAGGCGGTTCAGACTCTAAAGATCTCGATCGATCGAGCTCCAAACCCTACACAGCTACGTTTGGAATACGCAAAAGGTCTTATTGAGAAAAAGTCGTACGCTGCCGCCAGGGAACAGTATCAGCAAATTCTGGCAGTAGATTCGACTAATCTTGCGGCGCAATTGGGTTTCGCCAAAATGGCCGCCTACCTGGGAGCACAGGAACAAGCATTAGAGATGTACAGCAGAGCCTTGCTGTCACATCCCGCTGAGTATGAAGCAGAGATCGGCAAGGCCTTCACGCTGCTCTCGATGGGCAAAATTCCCGAGGCACGTGAGCTGTTGAAGGCCGCCGCACAACAGCGGCCCGAAGATGAGTACGTTAAAGATACGTTGCGGGCGCTAATGGATTCAGGATCATCCTCAGCTAAAGTTCCCATCGCTTTGCACCTTCGCGAAGATAACGCCTTGGGTGCCGCGATCTCAAAAGCATTAGTGCCCGAGATGGCAAGCCAGCCAGCTCCCGCTAAAACAAGAGATGCGGAAAAGAGCGTTAGCAGCAGCTCCAGTCTGCTCTGGTTGCGAGCTCTTCTGATGATCACGTCGTTGGGACTGGCAATGTGTGGCGTTTGGAAGCTTGCGTCCCGTTCTAGAACAGCGTCAGAACAAAGTGTAAGCGTGGTTCCGCACGGTTTTATTTCCGAGAGCATGTATCAACAACAGGTTTCTCAGCACGAAGACGATTCCTTCAATCGAGATACATTGGCGGAAATGACCCCAGCGGTGCCAGAGTCGAGTTCCACGTCAGAGGCTGTTGGCGAAGATTTGTTTTCGATGGATGTCAGCAAACTGATGAACGAAGACTCTGACATAAACGGATTGGACGCGTTGGTTGCGGATGTATTTCCAACTACCGAAGACTTGCTGGCAAGGCAGATAGCGCCGGCTCCAACTGCTGCAGAACAAGAGCGAATCGCAAGCTCACTGAAAAAGCCGAGTCAGCGAGAAACCAATCCCGTCAGGGGCCGTCTGAGCGGAGTGCGAATTCTGGTCGTCGGAGGCTCGTTGGACGTCACCGAGGTCGAGCGCCGAACCCTTGGCTCCATGGGTGGCGAAGTGACGATACTGCGTAAGTTTGCCGAAGCAGCAGTGTGGTTGAAAGAACATCGTCCTGAGCTGGTATTGGTGAATGACCTGACTGCAGATGATTGGACGATGGAAAGCATTTACCGATGGATTGAACAGCATAATCCCGACTGGAGTTCCAAAGCCGTATTTGCCATTCCACAGCTCGCCGAAGGGGATAGCAATCAGGAGCGTCCGCTGGTGTTTCATCCTTTTGGATCCAAAGAACTGTCGGAGTTTCTTTTCGCACCCGCCTCGGGATCAAAGCAAATCCAGACCGCATAGCTTCCTCTCGAAAACATTCTCCCATCCAAACAGAAATGGTTTGACTGGTGCCTACGCTGTCCTCGCAGCTATAGTAGGAGTGAGGTTGCCCTTCGTTGAATCCAGCGCTGCTGCAAGAGTTCCGTTCCATTGTTGGAGACCGCGGCGTCGTTTCCTCTCCTGAACAGCTCCACACCTACGAGTGCGATAGCCTGACTAACTTCCGCGTGATGCCTCAGGCGGTCATTCTCCCGACTTCTACTGAGCAAGTGCAGAAAATTGTCCGCATCTGTCATCGAGAAAAACTCCCATTCGTCGCGCGAGGATCGGGTACCGGTTTAAGTGGAGGTGCGCTACCGGTAGAGAATGGAATCGTAATCGCGCTGAGCAAGATGAAGCGCATCTTGGAAGTCGATATTCCAAACGGACAAGTTGTGGTCGAGCCGGGTGTTTTGAATCTGGATGTTACTGCGCGCGTGCTTCCGTTCGGATATTTCTATGCGCCAGATCCATCTTCGCAATCTGTGTGCACCGTAGGCGGCAATGTCGCAGAGAACTCTGGCGGCGCGCACTGCCTCAAATACGGATTCACCACGACGCACGTTCTCGGAATGGAAGTGGTGCTGCCGGATGGCGAGATCGTCCAGCTGGGAGCCAAGACGCCTGATGCACCTGGGTACGATCTTCCAGGAATATTCGTGGGTGCCGAAGGAACGCTCGGAATTGCAACCAAGATTGTTTTGAGGATCGTGCGTCGACCCGAAGCCATTCGGACCTTGCTCGCCGCATTTAATTCCATTGAAGAAGCCGGCTCTGCTGTAAGCGGAATCATTGCTTCAGGCACCATTCCCGCGGCAATCGAGATGATGGACGCTCTTTCCATTGAAGCCGCCGAAGCGAGTGTGCAATCGGCATATCCAATGTGTGAGGCACTGCTGCTGGTGGAAGTGGATGGTCCGCAGGAAGAAGTGTCGGCGCAGATGATGGAAGTTAGCGAGATCTGCAAGCGTTGTGGTTCCTGGGAGGTTCGAGTAGCCCAGACGGACGCAGAGCGCGCCCAGATATGGCGGGGACGAAAAGCGACCTTCGCGGCGATGGGAAAGATCGCACCCAACTGCATTGTGCAAGATGGAGTAATTCCGAGAACGGCATTGCCGAGAGTTTTGGCGGAAATTTCACGCTTAAGCAAAGAAGCTGGTTTTCGCGTAGCGAATGTCTTCCATGCTGGAGATGGAAACCTGCATCCGCTGATTCTGTTTGATGCCAGTGTTCCGCAGGAACATGAGCGTGCCGAGAAGCTTTCTTACAGCATCTTGGAAATTTGTGTGGGGGTAGGGGGTTCGATCACTGGCGAGCACGGTGTTGGTGAAGACAAGAAACACGCAATGAGCAAAATGTTTTCGGAACCTGATCTAGACACCATGCAGCTGGTGCGCTGCGCATTTGATCCGCTGATGATTTCGAACCCAACAAAAATATTTCCCCGGCCTCGTCTTTGTGGGGAAAGCCCTGGGCTGTACCAAGAGCACCCGGTGGAAGCCACGGGTGTAGCGGAGCGCTTTTGATGGGTATGCGACCAGCCGTGGAAAAAAACGTTGCCGACGAATTTATGGCGATTGTGGGCGAGGCTCACGTCCGCAATGCGACGGAACGAGACGCGGTGGAAGGCCAAGTGCCGTGGATCGTCGTGGAACCCGCCACGGAGATTGAAGTATCGCAAGTCTTAAAGGTTGCGAATGATAACGGCCTGGGTGTAATCCCACGCGCCGGTTGCAGCAAGTTGGGGTGGGGGAATGCTCCTGCGCGCGCCGACATCATCCTGTCGTTACGGCATCTAAATCGAGTGATCGAACATGCCTGGGCAGACATGACGGTGAGTGTGGAAGCAGGGTGCGGTGTGCGCGCACTACAAAAACATCTAGCCGAACACGGTCAAAGGTTAGCGATCGACACGATTTTTGAAGAGAGGGCAACGGTCGGTGGAATTCTTGCCACGAATGAGAGCGGCAGTCTTCGGCTGCGTTTCGGACCGCTAAGAGATTTGATTATCGGCATCACCATTGTGTTGCCGGACGGAACGATCGCCCGAAGCGGAGGAAAAGTCGTAAAGAATGTTGCCGGATACGACCTGCCAAAATTGATGACGGGAGCTCTTGGCACTTTAGGCGTGATCACATCGGCAAATTTTCGTTTACATCCGCTACCTAAACATAGCCAAACGTTGTCACGTTCCTATTCCACAGCGGCAGAAGCGAATGCAGGACTGCTCAAGGTTCTAGATTCGCATCTGGTGACCAGCAGCATGCAGATTCGTGTTGAGAACGGCGCTTTCAATCTGGATACGAAATTTGAGAGTAACGTCGCGGGGCTGGACACGCAGATCGAGAAATTTACCTCTATGTTGGGCGGGGCCAGTGCGATTAGCGATGAGGTTTGGAATTTTCGCGGACAGCTTTTTGGTGATGAGCATGCTTTGGTAGTAAAGTGCAGCTCTTTACGAACGGAGCTAGCATCGCTGATCGATGCTGCTCAGACACTCGCGCAATCAAATGCTGCGAAACTATCTGTGGTGAGTCAGGCAACCGGAGTCAGTTTTGTACGAATAGAGGGACGCGACGATTCCTTATTGACGATTGCCAAGACTCTGCGGAGCGGTCTGGAATCGAATGGGGGAAGTCTAGTTATTCTCCGGGCGCCGGAAGCGATTAAACCGCAACTAGATGTTTGGGGAGGTACCGGAAATGCGTTGCCACTGATGAAGAAGATCAAAAAGCAATTCGATCCGAATGGGATTCTCAACCCCGGCCGATTCTACGGAGCCATTTGATGCAATCTGAAAAAGTAAGCTCCGGCTTCGACTCCCACAATCCGCCGCAACCAAAACTCATCGATCAATGCGTGCATTGCGGTTTCTGTTTGGCTACCTGTCCAACCTATTCACTTTGGGGCGAGGAGATGGACTCACCCCGCGGGCGAATTTATCTCATGAAGATGGTGAGCGAAGGCAAAGCCACCATGAACGACAAGTTTGTTCAGCACATTGACGCGTGCCTGGGATGCGTGGCTTGCATGCCCGCATGTCCGTCGGGAGTTCAGTACGGCAGATTGGTTGAGGCAACACGCGCGCAGATCGAAAGAAATTTCAAAAGACCATTTCTAGACCGGCTGGTTCGTTGGCTGGTACTGAACTTATTTCCGTATCCAGGACGCTTGAAAGTGATGGCAGTGCCTTTAGTCCTTTATCAAGGATTGGGAATTCGGGCGCTAATGAGAAGAACCGGACTTCTCAAAGCTCTTCCGTCAAAGCTGCAGTCGATGGAAGGATTGCTTCCCGAACGAATCGCTAATGCCACCATTCCTTCTGGAAAACCTGACGGCACGCCTCGACGTCGCGTAGGTCTGATGCTGGGATGTGTGCAACGAGTCTTCTTTTCCCAAGTCAATGCCGCGACGGCTCGAGTTTTGTTGGCGGAAGGTTGTGAAGTTGTGGTGCCGGATTCTCAGGGATGCTGCGGCGCGTTAATGGTTCACGTGGGAGAAGAAGAACGAGCTTTACAGCACGCGCGTGAGTTGATCGACAGCTTTCCGGTTCAAGAGCTTGACGCAATTTTGATCAATGCCGCAGGATGCGGATCCAATGTAAAGGAGTTTGGATATCTTCTACGCCACGATGCGAAATATGCTGAGCGGGCAAAGGCCTTCGCAGCAAAATGCAAAGACATCACAGAATTCCTCGCCGAGCTAAAGCCTCTGGCCAAGCGCAATCCAATCAATCTAAAGGTTGCCTATCAGGATGCGTGTCATCTGCAGCATGCGCAGGGCGTCCGTTTGCAGCCGAGAAAATTGTTAAGCGACATTCCTGGTGTCGAGTTAAAGGAAATTCCAGAGGCCGCGATTTGTTGTGGCTCTGCTGGAATTTATAACGTGATTCAGCCCGAACCGGCTGCGGAACTTGGAGAGCGAAAGGCGCGCAACATCTCCGATCTAAACGTCGAAGCAGTGGTTACGGGAAATCCAGGATGTCTGTTGCAGTTGAAATCTTCTCTGGAGAGGATGGGACGAGCAACTCCTGTATTGCATACGGTTGAGATTCTAGACGCCTCGATTTCTGGCACGAGCATTTCGCAATGAAAGCTCCCGTAGAACCTGCGCGAGCCTACTCTGGTTCGCCGTTCATGGAATTTTCGAAGCTCCATTCAGACGCCCGTTTTAATCTTGCTTCGAGCACCGTGATGCCGATCCGGTTCGACGAACTCGGCGTCGACCTCACTAATCTCGAGATTACCGGCGAAAATGTATATGGCTATGTGCCGCTGATGGAGAGGATTGCTCGATTAAAGAGTGTTGAAGCCCAAAACGTCGTCTCTACGGCCGGGACTTCGATGGCTAACTTCGTCGCAATGTCCTCGTGTCTCGAACCTGGCGATGAAGTTCTGGTGGAGACGCCTGGCTACGTGCTGATTGATGAAACAGCGAAATTCCTCGGCGCGAATGTCCGGACTTTCGAGCGGAAGGCGGAAGAAAACTTCGCCGTCGATCCGGATCGGGTGAGGAAAGCCGTAACTCCGATCACGCGGTTGATCGTGCTCACTAACCTTCACAACCCAAGCAGCGTAATGATTCCCCAATCCACGCTCGAAGAAATCGGTAAGGTTGCCGAGTTGGTGGGAGCGAGAGTCATTGTGGATGAGGTTTATCTAGAGTCGGTGCACGATCCCGAGCCGGTTTCTGCATTTCAACTGGGTGATCGGTTTCTGGTTACAAGCAGCTTAACCAAGGCCTATGGATTGGGAGGTCTTCGTTGCGGATGGATTTTGGCGGAGCCAAAGCTAGCGGAACAGATGCGTAAAATCTGCGATCTCATCGCGGCCACTGGTGTTTTTCTGGCGGAGCAAATTAGCGCGCTTGCGATTGATCGTCTTGACACGTTGGCTGCTCGCGCAGAAAAAATTCTCGAAGCCAACCGAAAAGCTCTGCATCATTTCCTCGACAGAAGGCAGGATCTCAGTGCGGCTCGGCCAGACAATGGGACGACTGTTTTTCCGAAGCTGCTGGCCGGGTCAATCGATGGATTTCAACGCTTGCTCAAAGATCGATACGAAACCAGCATTTTTCCAGGACGCTTTTTCGGCGACCCTCAGCATTTCCGGTTGGGGATCGGGGGTGACCCAAGCATGACGACCGAAGGTCTGGAACGAATCGGTGCCGCATTAGACGAATTCGGAAAGAAAAGAAATTAGGAATGCCGGAGAAGTTTGCAATTCAGTTTGCCGATGTGAGCTATGCGCTCGATTCAGGAAAGAACTTACTGGCAAATCTTTCTCTGGAAATCAGGCAAGGCGAGGTGCTAATTCTTTTGGGCAGAAGCGGCTCAGGGAAGACGACCACCCTCAAGCTGGTGAATCGTTTGCTCATTCCAACCTCAGGACAAGTTGTTATCGAGAGTCGGAATGCAGAGCAGTGGGATATGATCCGACTTCGACGTCATATCGGCTACGCGATTCAAGATGTTGGCCTTTTTCCGCATTACACCGTAGAGAAGAATGTTTCACTGGTTCCAGAGTTGGAGAATTGGGAGCGTCCGAAAATCCAAGCGCGGGTGAATGAGGTCTTAAATCTCGTCGGCCTCGATCCAAAGCAGTTTGCTGGTAGGTACCCTAAGCAATTGTCGGGCGGTCAGCGGCAGAGAGTGGGACTGGCGAGAGCGCTCGCTGCGGATCCTCCCATACTGCTAATGGATGAACCATTCGGTGCTCTTGATCCGATTACCCGCGCGGAAATTCAAAAAGAGTTTCAGTCGTTGCAAAAACGGTTAGGAAAGACGGTAGTGTTTGTCACGCACGACGTCGGGGAAGCGTTGTTGGTGGGGGATCGTATCGCATTCATGGACGCCGGGAAGCTGCAAGGTTTGTACAGCCGGAAGGATTTCCTTCACACCGCTGACCCAATCGTTCAGCCTTATTTGGAAGCGTTGAAGACTACAAGTCAGTTTCGTTCAAATTAAGGGCAGCGATGTCAGCACTGGGATTTCTTGTCAGCCACAAGCGGGAAGTTGCAACACTCAGCACCGAACATCTGTGGCTGGTAGGGAACTCAATGTTGTTGGCTTGTGGCTTGGGAATTCCAATGGGGATCTTCTTGACGCGCCATCCAAGATGGAAGGCTTTCGTTCTCGGCTCGAACAACGTCATTCAAACTATCCCCAGTCTTGCTTTGTTTGGCTTGCTCTTGCCACTCCCTTGGCTGGGAGCAAGGGCTGACCGGCTGGCAATTGCCGCGCTGGCTCTGTATGCGCTGCTCCCTATCGTGCAAAACACGTACGCGGGAATCGCCGGCATTGATCCGGCGGTACGAGAAACGGCTCTTGGCCTCGGGCTTACGCCAAATCAACTTTTGTGGAGGGTTGAACTTCCGCTGGCGAGCGGAGTCATTGTCACCGGGGTGCGAGTTGCAACCGTGATCACAATCGGTGTTGCGACAGTTGCAGCGGCTATCGGCGCAGGAGGCTTGGGTGAGTTTATCTTTCGCGGCCTTGCAATGGTGGATAACGGGGTGATTCTCGCTGGCGCTCTACCCGCTGCTGCCATGGCATTGGTTGCGGATCTGTTGTTGCTCGGAGTGGGGCGTCTGATCAGCCCACGACTCTGATATGGAGCGACGCGCATTTATCGCAGCTCTCGGCTGTTCAGCTTTAGCGGCCTGTCGTCCCTCCACAACCGGGATCACCGTAGGATCGAAAAATTTCACAGAACAACTTATTCTCGGCGAGCTTCTGACACAGGTCATTGAAGAACGAAGCCGAATGCCGGTGCAGAGGCGCTTTTATCTTGCGGGAAGCTATATCTGTCAACAAGCGCTTTTAGCAGGGCGGATCGACATGTATGTCGAGTACACGGGAACTGCGCTGGCGGCAATTCTCAAATTGCCACTTTCCAACGATTCCGCTCAGGTTTACTCGATCGTCAAGGAGGAGTATTCCAAACGTTTTGGTCTGGAAGTGCTTCCTTCCCTAGGATTCAACAATACGTTCGCAATGGTAATGCGTGGCGATGATGCCAGGAATTGGGGCATCACGAAGCTTTCGCAACTGGCTAACAACGCTCCTAAATTAAGACTTGGCGTTGGTTATGAATTTTTAGAACGAGCAGATGGCTTTCCGGGCTTGGCATCAACATACCAATTAAAATTTGCCGAAGGTCCACGTGTGATGGATCTAGGACTGCTTTACAGGGCGATTGAGCAGAAGCAAGTCGATGTGATTGCAGGATCCAACACCGATGGTCTTATCAGTGCAATGGGTCTGGTCGTGTTAGAAGACGACCGTCACTATTTCCCCCCTTACGACGCCGTTCCAGTAGTTCGAGGAGACGCGATACAAAAGTATCCGGCGATTTCGCAAGCCTTCAACTCGTTGGTTGGAAAATTAAGTGCCGATGAGATGCGAAAACTTAATTATGCAATCGATGGGGAAAAGAAAGATGTACAGGTTGTCATCAAAGAGTATTTGCGTTCAAAATACCTGAAGGCTTAACGTTGAAGTTCAATTTTCAGAAAGGTTGTATTTAGGAAAAACAATTTTAGGGTTTTGATTCATCAAGTTTTTTATGCGGTTTTGATGAAAGAACTACACACCTTGTCACCATGTATCTTGCACAAGTGTTTGACGTTCAAGCACTAACCATTTGGCGACCGTCATGCAATCTTAGGTCAACGGATTAGGGAAATGATTTTGCGGTCAGTTCGACGCGGACTTTTCGAGGTGCAACGTGGAGCGATCGAAAATCTTGTTTGTCGATGACGATCCGGGGATACGAATGACTCTTCCCATCATTCTAACCTTGCACGGATTTCAAGTGACAGTTGCTGCTACGGTTCCGGAAGCGCTCAAAGAAATCGCGGACAATCAATTTGACCTGCTTCTGTCGGATTTGAATATCGGCGAGCCTGGTGATGGCTTTACCGTCGTATCCGCGATGCGCCGAACTCAACCTTCGGCCGCGACCGTCATCATTACTGGGTATCCAGCATTTGAAACTGCCCTGCGCGCAATCCAAAACCAGGTAGATGATTATGTTTTGAAGCCGGCCGAAGTAGGCGGGCTCGTCAAGACAATCCGCGAGAAGTTGAGTAATCGCTGGCTGCACCAGCGAAGTCCACTGAAGAAATTAACAGTCATACTTCAGGACAATAAAGAAAAGATCTTAGAGAACTGGCTTTGGGAGACGAAGTCTGTGACTGATGCTCAAGGCGACGAGATCTCGGACGAAAAGCAATTGGAGTCTATGTCGCAAATTTTCGATTCATTAGTAGCCGAACTTGAACGTTACGAGCATTCGGTGGATCCGGCCGCCCTCAAGCCTGCTTGGAATCACGGAAACGATCGACGAACGCAAGGTTACGACACAGCAACCCTCGTAGACGAAATTCGCGTTTTGGAAAAAATCATTCTGACGACGGTCGAGGAGAATCTGATCACGATCGATCTGAGCACTTTATTTACCGATCTGCGTAACATGAATGAAATCTTCCGCCTCCAGGTTAAAGAAGCTGTTCGGGCTTTCTCTGTCCAAGTTTCCTAGTCCTGCCAGAAAAATCCTGCTTGGAAACCGTGCCTTCAGTTTGGGTGGAGCATCGCTGAGTAACCATTTACTATGACGTTTGTAGTTTTCTCGGTTATTCAGTTCCGAAAGGACGGTCGTGCCCACCTTAGACGCCCAGAAGCTTGAAGATGTCGCGATCAATACAATTCGTATTTTGTCAGCCGATGCTGTCCAGAATGCCAACTCCGGGCACCCCGGAATGCCAATGGGTGCCGCTGCAATGGCCTATACCCTTTGGACACGCTTTTTAAAGCACAATCCCAAGAACCCAAAATGGTTTGACCGAGACCGCTTCGTGTTATCGGCTGGGCATGGCTCAATGTTGCTCTACAGTCTGCTGTATCTCACTGGCTACGATCTGCCGCTGGATGAACTGAAAAAATTCCGCAAGTGGGGAAGTAAAACTCCAGGACACCCGGAGCGTGGCCATACTGTTGGGGTCGAAGTGGCTACGGGACCTCTTGGGCAAGGATTCTCCAATGGCGTTGGAATGGCCATCGCCGAAGCTTGGCTAGCCGCACGTTACAACCGCCCCGGACATAATATTGTCGATCACTACACGTATTCGATTTGTGGCGACGGTGATTTGATGGAGGGCATTACCCAGGAAGCAGCGTCATTGGCCGGCCACCTGCAGCTTGGCAAGATCATTTATCTATATGATCAAAATCACATTTCATTGGCCGGGGGGACGGATCTCTGTTTTACAGAAGATGTGGCCGGCCGCTTTAACAGTTATGGCTGGCACACTCGGACGGTTCTCGATGGAAACGACACGAACGATATTGCGAAGGCTTTAGAAGAAGCGCGAAAAGAAACGAGGCGTCCTTCGCTGATCCTTTGTCATACCCATATCGGCTATGGAAGTCCGAAGAAGCAGGACAACTTTTCCGCACACGGAAGCCCTCTTGGCGAAGAGGAGTTGCAAGCGACGAAGAAGGCTCTGGGCTGGCCGACGATGGATAAGTTTTTTGTTCCTGAAGAGGCCCTCGATTTCTTCCGCAAACCGATTGGCGAAGGCATGGAGGCCGAAGATGCATGGCAGCAAAAACTCGCTAGCTATGCCAAGGCTTTTCCGAAAGAGGCAGCCGAATTCAAGGACGTAATCCTCAATGGCAAAATGCCTTCCAACTGGAACGCGGACATCCCTAAATGGCAGGCGAGCGACAAACCGATATCTACTCGCGTTGCGGGAGGGCAAGTTTTAAACGCCTTAGCGAAAAATATTCCTAACATTGTTGGCGGGTCAGCTGATTTAAATCCCTCCACTGAAACCGCGCTGAAAGGGATGGGAGATTTTCAGCCGTCTGAAGCTGCTGGACCTGGCACGCTGGGAGCTGTCGGAGGCGAGTGGGGGTATGCAGGTAAGAACGTAGCGTTCGGAGTTCGTGAACATGCCATGGGTGCCGCGGTAAATGGAATCTCGGCGCACGGCGGAGTACTGCCATTTAGTGCAACCTTCTTAGTCTTCTCCGACTACATGAAGCCGGCGATTCGTTTGGGAGCGCTTAGTCAGCTAAAAGCGTTTTATGTGTTCACCCACGATAGCGTAGGGGTAGGCGAGGATGGGCCCACGCACGAGCCTATTGAGCAACTCGCGGGATTGCGAGCGATCCCAGGATTAACCGTATTGCGGCCTGCCGATGCCACCGAAACCGCCGAGGCATGGGCGTTCGCGGTTCAACATGACGGGCCGACTCTCTTTGCTCTTACGCGGCAAAATGTTCCACACCTTGATCGAGCGAGATCAAAAGATGCGAGTGTTTCAAAAGGAGCCTACATACTTTCAGAACCGGAGAGTGGCGATCCAGAAGTGATTTTGATTGGGACCGGTTCGGAAGTCGCCCTTTGTGTGAAAGCTCAGGAAAGGTTGAAGAGCTACAACATTCGTGCCCGCGTTGTGAGTATGCCGAGCTGGGAGTTATTTTCCAAACAGACACAGAGCTATCGTGAGCGGGTGCTACCTCGATCAATCAGGAAGAGAGTTACGGTAGAGGCCGCATCTTCTCTTGGATGGGATCGGTGGGCTGGAGATGAAGGAAAGATCATAGCCATCGACCACTTCGGTGCGTCGGCTCCGGGAGATGAAATCCTAAAGAACTTTGGGTATACCGCTGAGCATGTAGCCTCAGAAGCGCTCCGATTGATGGGGAGAGAAGCAGAAGCAACGAAAGAGTATGGCGGAGACACGGCCTTTGCCCCGACTTCTCCAAATGAAGGACATTCCTAAAGGCGTTTAGAGCGAAGCGTGCGCTCGGGAACCCTTACATTTCTTTACATTAACTTACACTGGATAAACATCGGGCTGCTTTAGGTAAATCGGTTTTCGATTTCACGCCCTTGAACCAATAAAATTGGGCATTGGCGCGAGCTACCAACTTCGCAAATTGTGTATTTGCGTGCTGGAAGCAACTCCGCCCTGCTGAGAGAGTTTGATACCCTTACCTTTCTGCCGTGAAAATTCAAAGTTTCCGATAGTTTTAGGCGTTTTAAGCTGGTCCGGACATTTGCAGGAGGAAGTAGATGCTTGGTTCTATTCGTGTGCAAACTGCGGTTATCTCGATTGCTCTCCTTGTAATTTCTATCGTCGGGAGCGTAGGCACTGCGCACGCCCAGGAGTATGACAAAGCGGTTCCAGCGTTCCCGAACATCTTTGCTCCTTACGAAGCTCGAGAAGTTCCCAAGCCGAACTTTGTCAATTCCATGCGTCTCAACCAGATGGTGCGTGACGGAAAACTCATGCTCTCTCTTGATGACGCCCTCGCTCTTGCTCTCGAAAACAATTTGGACCTGGTTATCGCGCGATACAACCGCCCGATCGCAGATACCGATATCTTGCGGACCAAATCCGGAGCGAACGTAAGAGGTGTCAACACCGGTATCGTGCAGGGCACTCCGGGTGGTGGTGTGGGAGGAATTGGTAACACTGGCGCGGGAGGCGGCGGAGCGGGGGGCACCTCTGCGGCGGCGGGTGGCGCCGGCACGGGAACTGGCGGGTTGGTTTCGTCAACCTTGGGTGTGGGTCCCGTAATCGATTCTTATGATCCGGCCTTTGTCTCAACCCTCGGTATTCAGCATGCGAACACTCCGCAATCGAACACGATCGTTGCCGGAGTTCCAGCATTGCTACAAAATACAACAACTGGAAATTTCGGATACCAGCAAGGATTTCCAACCGGAACTTTATTTAATGTCACGTTTAACAACTCACGCGTAACTAGCAACAGCGTACGAACAACTTTAGTTCCGCAGCTGAACTCGAATTTTCTAATTCAATTCCGCCAGCATCTTTTGACAGGTTTGGGCGTGCAGTCCAACCGACGCTTCATGGTCATTGCTAAAAACAACCGAGAGATTGTAGATGTTGCATTCCGTCAGCAAGTAATCTTCACGACCACGCAGGTGCAGAATCTATATTGGAATCTGGTTAGCGCGTATGAAGATGTGCAGGCCAAGCAACGCACGGTTTCTCTGGCTCAGCAACTAGAAACCAACAATCGACGTCAGGTTGAAGTCGGAACGTTAGCGGCAATCGAAGTTGTTAATGCCCAAGCACAGGTGGCGACCGCGAATCAGGCCCTTATTGCTTCTCAGATCAACCTTCAATTGCAGCAAGTTTTGATGAAGAATGCCATTACGCGAAATGAAAGTGACCCTGTTTTGGCATCCGCTGCAGTGATTCCTACTGATCGCATGCAACTGCCTTCAGTTGAAGCCGTAGTGCCAACGCAAGACTTGGTAAATGAAGCCCTTCAACGTAGGACGGAAATCATTACTTCGAGAATTGATTTGTCGAATCGTCAGGTGAGCAAAAGTGCGGCGAGGAACGCGCTGCGTCCGACCCTGGACCTTGTTGCCAATTATGGTGGAACAGGACTTTCAGGTGTAACGAATCCCTTCTTTGCTGTTAGCGGCAATACACTTCCTCCTACTCCGCAAAACGGAGGATATTGGGATGCCCTCAGCTCGCTTGGTAGCAGCCCGAACTATTACGTGGGGTTCAACCTTTCTATTCCTATCCTTAACCGTTCAGCACAGGCAGACCAGATTCGCTCCGAACTGGAGTATCGGCAGGCTGAGGTTCGCTTGCAGCAAATCCAGAATACGATCGCAATCGATGTTCGCAACGCGCAGTATGCGGTGCAGCAAAACAGGGCTCAGGTGGAAGCAGCTCAAAAGGCTCGGGAATATGCGGTTCAAAATCTGGATGCTGAGCAGAAAAAGTTAGCTCAGGGAATAACGACTACCTATAACGTTACACAGACTCTCAGCAACCTGGCGATAGCCGAATCAAACTTAGTGAATGCGATGACTGCATATGAGCAATCACGTGTACAGCTCGATGTTGTGACCGGTCGAACTCTGGATAGTCTGGGTATCGATCTTGGGGATGCGGAGACCGGCGTTGTGACCAAAATGCCCCACGTTCAGAACGTAGTTCCGGCCGAGAAGGCGGCGCAACCAGTTGCGCCGGCTGCAGGCGGGGCGACACCACAAAATCAATGAACTAAGGACCTGTTGAATCAACCCGATTACCTCAGTGTGTAGCCTGAGTTTGAAATCAGGTTAATTTGCTATTTCGGATTTCCATGGGTTGAGTTAACCTTAATACTCGATGTTGAGCTCCAGCCAATTTTCGATGGGTACACGAATTACATCGACAGGCACAGGTACAACACGTGTGCTCTGGCTGGAGGGCTAGGCTTAAGGAAAGCAATCATAAGCTCCTAGAAACCCACCGCCAGAGAAAAAGCGGTGGGTTTTCTTTTGCGCCAAATCACATCGGTTAAAAACACGTGCAGGGGTGAGGAAACATGCTAGTAATGAAGTTTGGTGGGACCTCGGTAGAAGATGCAAATGCAATCCGTCGCCTTTCGGATCTTGTTCGCGGACGTATGCGGCATCAGCCGGTAGTGGTAGTTAGTGCTTTTTCAAAGGTTACGGATCAATTGATACGTCTCGGTGATCTCGCGCTAAAAGGGGCGTTCGATGTGGTCGCCCCGCAGCTAGAAGCTTTGCAAAAGCGTCATGAGAGCACCGCTGCAGACCTTCTCGGTGACGAACACAGCCAGGTGGCAGTCCGAATCAAGCAATACATTGCTGAGTTGGAGCAGCTTCTCCGCGGCGTCTCCGCAGTTCGAGAGCTATCCCCTCGTACCACCGACTATCTTCTTTCCTTCGGCGAATTGATGTCGAGTGAGATTGTTGCAGCAGCGCTGCTCAAGCGGGGCCTACCTACAGAATGGGTAGATTCTCGCCAGTGCATCGTTACGGATGATCAGCATACTCAAGCGGTGCCGAATTATGCCGAAACAAATGATCGCCTGCGAACTCAAGTCAATCCTTTGGTGATCGACGGCCGCGTACCCGTATTGGGTGGTTTTATAGGTTCCACCATTAAGGGTGTCACCACCACTCTGGGCCGCGGTGGCTCTGACTTTTCTGCTGCCATCGTTGGCGCTGGACTGAATGCTGCTCGCATTGAGATTTGGACTGACGTTGACGGCATCATGAGTACGGACCCCAATATTTGTCCTGATGCCCGAACCTTACATAGTGTGACCTTTGACGAGGCGGCTGAGCTTGCTCACTTTGGAGCAAAGGTTCTTCACCCAGCCACGCTGGTTCCGGCGATGCAGGGCAACATTCCGGTCTACGTACTGAATTCCCGCAATTCGAAAAGCAAGGGCACGAAGATCACCGCGCGCGCTCCTCGTAGCCGACCGCTCTTTACCGCAATCGCGGCCAAGCGAGGGATGAGTATCGTAACTGTCTCCGCTGCTCGCAGCCTAATGGCACACCGTTTCCTGAATGCGGTGTTTGAAGTTTTGAACCGACATCGTTGTTCAGCAGAGATTGTTTCTGTCTCCGAGTTCACCGTTTCTTTCACCGCGACCTCGAAGTTAGTCGCCGAAGTTCTCATTGAAGATCTTAAGAATCTTGGCGACGTGATGGTGGAAGAGAAGCAGGCTATTGTTTGTTTAGTAGGCCAGCAGATTCGAGGCAAGGTCGGTATAGCGGCTAAGGTTTTTAACACGGTCGCAGCAGGTGAAATTAACGTTCGTATGATCTCGCAAGGCGCTTCGGAAATTAACATTACGATTGTGATTGCCGAGGAGCAGGCTAACGATGCGGTTCGTTTGCTGCATGGCGTATTTGCAGAAGAGCGCCTGGACGCCGAAGAAAGCAAAGCTGGAGACGACTCTATGGCTGAAATGACAGCGGAAACCAAGGAATAATCATGGCGCAGGCAAAACCCGCCTCGGAGGCCTCGAAAACGACTGTGAGCACAAAAAGTACGTCGCATCATCGCTCGCACAAACTTCACGCCAAAAAGGTGGCACTTGTGGGCTTCGGTACCGTAGGAAGTGCGGTTACTAAGCTCCTTCTCGAATCCGAAGCGCCTAACCTTCGGCTGGCAATGATCTGCAATCGGGAGATCAGCCGTAAACGACAGTCCTGGGTTCCGGTCGATGTGAAGTGGACTGAAAACTTCGGGGAAGTCCTCAACTCTGATTGTGAAATTGTTGTCGAACTTATTGGAGGCACGCAGGCGGCGAAGGAACTAGTTACTGGCTGCCTCCTTGCCGGTAAGTCGGTTGTCACAGCGAATAAGCAGCTCATTGCCGCTCATGGGCCGGAGCTGACGAAACTCGCGAATGAATCAGGCCAGCGGCTAGTTTTTGGAGCCTCAGTTGCGGGGGGAGTTCCACTGCTGCCAGGCATTCAGTTCGGATTGTCCGGTGACCGTCTTTCACGCATCAAAGGCATTCTCAACGGCACATGTAACTACATCCTGAGCAAGATTCAGCAGGAGCAGATGCATTATGCAGATGCTCTCAGGCAGGCTCAGGAACTCGGGTATGCCGAGGCTGATCCTACCGACGACGTGGATGGATACGATGCCCGTGCAAAGTTAGCCATTCTGATCATGACTGCCTTCCGCGCGCGAATCTCGGCGGAATCGATTCCAGCGCGTAGCATCAAAGCTGTCAAAGCGATCGACTTCGAATACGCCACCGAGTTGCGTTCCACCATCCGGCAAATTTCCCGAGCTGAAATGAATGGCGATCTGTTAGCGGACGTTGGTCCCGCCGTCGTTCCTCTTTCGACTCCCTTCGGACATGTTTTTGGCAGCCAGAACGTTGTAGTGACTACAGGTTCTTTTGGCGGCGACAATGTCTTCACCGGCGCCGGGGCTGGTGGAAAACCTACAGCCGTAGCTGTAGTTTCTGACCTAGTCACCCTCGCCCAAGCCAGCTCGACCTTGCCGGCTGGCGGAAGTGACTGGCTTGAGCCAAAAGTGAACGGTGACTGCGAAGCGGCACACTACGTACGCTTCGTTGTGAAAGATCGCCCCGGAATCATCGCATCTCTAGCTACAATCTTCTCGAAGCACGATATTGGAGTCGACGCCGTCCTACAAAAGCCCGGACACGACCGCGAAGCTCTGCCTTTTGTAATCACTTTGGAGCCTTGCGTTGCCTCCAAGGTGGATCGAGCCCTGGCGGAGATGAATGTGCTCGACTTCATGGTCGAGCCTGCACTTTGTTTGCCGATCTTAGGTTAGGAAAGCACATGTATCTGCGTTGCAGTGAGCCCAAATGCAAGGTCCGCCTCGATCTTCACGATCGCTCCTTGAGCTGTCCCGAGTGTGGAGAGTTGCTTGAAGTTTCGATTGATGATGAGAAGTTTAACCCTACAGAATTGAAGCGAACCTGGCTGGAACGCCGAATGTCGCACGATCCTCGCGACAGTAGCGGTGTTTGGCGCTTTCGTGATTTCCTTCCCGCTTACGATGCACATCAGGTTGTCACTATGGGGGAAGGGAATGAGCCGCTCATCGCTGGCCAAATTACCTCCAAGTGGAGTGGGGCGAAGAATATCTTTTTTAAGCATCTCGGCTGGAATCCTACGGCATGTTTTAAAGACCTGGGAATGACGACGGGCATCACTGAAGCTAAATACCATAACGCTTCCGTGGTTGCCTGTGCTTCCACGGGTAATACCTCGGGATCGATGGCGGCTTATGCAGCGCGCGCCGGCATCAAGGCCCGTGTCTATCTTCCGGGTGGAGCAGTCTCAAAGAATAAGCTGGCCCAGGCGCTCGATTACGGTGCCGAAGTTGTCCAAATCGAAGGAAATTTCGACGAAGCACTCGACATTTTGCTCGCGAAGACCGACGAAGACATTTATTTCTTGAACTCGATCAATCCTTTCCGTATCGAGGGCCAGAAGACAGTCATGTTCGAAATGCTCGAACAACTAAACTGGAAGGCTCCTGACTACGTCTTCGTGCCTGGCGGTAATCTCGGTAACTCCTCAGCATTCGGCAAAGCTTTGATGGAGCTGAAATCCTTCGGTTTCATCGATAAGGTCCCCCGCGTCGTTATCGTTCAGGCCGAAGGCGCGAATCCCTTGGCAAGAACCTGGCGGTCCAAGTCAAAAGAGCTCCAGAAAGTTTCAAATCCTGAAACTGCTGCAACTGCGATTCGTATTGGCGTGCCGAAATCTTGGCGCAAGGCGCTCCGTGTCCTGGAATTCACCGATGGCATGGTCATCGATGTAACTGAAGAGGAGATTGCAGCAGCGAAAGCCGTTATCGGACGCGACGGCATCGGATGCGAGCCCGCTTCTGCAACAACATTGGCTGGCCTCAAAAATCTGGTGGCCAAAGGTGTCGTTCCCGCGGATGCCATCGTGGTGGCAATCCTGACTGGCCACGTGTTGAAAGACACCGACTACATTTTGAAACACCAGCAGTCTGAAAAGCAGTTGGAAGCGGTCGAGGCTCGATAAGTTCAATGGGGATGCAAAGGCCAGAGCTAATCGGTACAGAAATCCAGGTGCCGGGATCCATTGCGAATCTTGGTCCAGGATTTGACACGCTGGCCATAGCGGTAAAGCTCTACTTACGCGTAAGAATCGACAGCGTCAATTACGACAGCCCCGGCAAATTAACCTGCCGCTTCAAGTCGCTTGTTCCCGCTGGCGAAAATGCCATCGAAAAGGCTTTCGACCGTTTGACTGCCAAAACCGGACGAACGCCTCCCGCGGTCCTTGCCACTGTTGATAGTGACATCCCGATGGGCTCTGGTCTTGGAAGCAGCGCTGCGGCGATCGTTGCGGGCATGCAGCTCTTCAATGCCGTTGCCGGACCCGTAAGCAATGACGAAATGCTCAAAACGGCGACTGAGCTCGAAGGCCATCCCGACAATGCGGCTGCTGCTTTGTTAGGTGGACTCGTCAGCGCCTGCCACTGCGAAGACAGCTCGGTTCGCGCCAGTTGCATTATTTGGCCTGAGGTCTTGAAGTTCATCGTTCTGACTCCGGAACTTCTGTTGCCGACCCGTGAGTCGCGAGTCGCTCTGGATAATCAGGTTTCCCGGCAAGACGCAGTATTTAACTTACAGCGGCTGGGATTAGTGCTACTCGCCATTCAAAGCGGGAACTATGAATTGCTCGCTGAAGGCTTGCGAGACCGGCTTCATCAACCGGCCCGAGCTGCGCTTGTTCCTGGGTTAAAAGAAGCCCTTGATCTTCGACATCCTGATCTCTTAGGTGTGTGCCTTAGCGGTGCAGGTCCATCCATCGTAGCTCTGGCACAGCGTAATCACGATCAGATTGCCAACCTGCTTGCCGAGTCATACCGTCGCACTCAGATTCCCTTTGTCACACGCGTTCTATCTGCGCATCAACCCAGCGATAACCTGTTCACGGTTAAGCCCGCTTTAGCAAAGCAAGTTTCCTTTCAATCCTAGCTCTGTCTTCTGTCATCGAATAACCGTAAGATTGAATCGCAGGGCAGGAGTACCCGTTGCAGACCAGCATCTTCGAGATTTTTAAGATTGGCATAGGACCTTCCAGCTCCCACACGGTAGGGCCAATGCGCGCTGCACGAGACTTTGTCCTGGTGCTCCGTGAAGGCGGCCTTTTAGACCGAGTTCAACGATTGCAAACAGATCTGTTTGGATCTTTGGCTTTAACCGGAAAGGGACACGGAACTGATCGCGCCATCATGTTGGGACTTATGGGCGAGGCGCCCGACTCAGTGGATCCTGCGGCCATCGATACAAAGCTGGCGGAAATATCCATCGCTCAATCCCTGCCATTGTTGGGGCAGCATGCGATTCCCTTCCACCCAGACACGGACATTGTTTTTCGCAAGACAGAGACTCTTTCCGCTCACTCCAACGGTATGCGCTTCGCTGCGGTGGACAGTTCTGGAAACGTTCTAAAAGCACAAATTTATTACTCTATCGGCGGCGGGTTTATTCGAAGTGAAGGAGAGCCTTCATCGGCTCCGACGAAGGCTCCTGTTCCGTATCCGTTTTCAAATTCGGCTGAGCTTCTGCGAATAGGAGAAGAAGAGAATTTAGCAATCTGGCAAATCGCTCTCGCAAACGAGAAAGCGTGGCACACTGAAGCAGAAATCCGTGGTCACATTGAGCGAGTTTGGCAGACCATGGAAGATTGCATGAATCGAGGTCTGGCCACAGAAGGTATTCTTCCTGGTGGCTTGAATGTTAAGCGTCGCGCGCCACGTTTAGCTCGGAAGCTTGAGACCCAGGGTAGTGCTGATTCGCTCGCTCCGCTCGATTGGGTGAATGCATTTGCCATGGCGGTGAACGAGGAAAATGCGGCCGGTGGGAGAGTTGTCACGGCACCGACGAATGGCGCTGCCGGCATTATTCCTGCGGTGGGCCGTTACTATCTCATCTTCATCCCTGAAGCTAGTCCCGAAGGCATCTTCCGTTATCTGCTCACGGCTTCTACGATCGGTATTCTCTACAAGGAGAACGCATCCATTTCAGGGGCTGAAGTGGGCTGTCAGGGTGAAGTGGGTGTCGCTTGCTCGATGGCGGCCGGTGGACTCGTGGCGGCGCTCGAGGGCGATAATCGACAGATCGAATACGCCGCCGAAATCGGAATGGAACACAATCTTGGCATGACGTGCGATCCTATAGGTGGGTTGGTCCAGATTCCCTGTATCGAGCGCAATGCGATGGGATCCGTCAAAGCTATCAATGCCTGCCGAATTGCTATGCGCGAGACGGGCGAGCATAAAGTTTCTCTCGATCAAGTGATTGAAACTATGTATCAAACCGGTTTGGATATGCAGTCCCGTTATAAAGAGACCTCACTCGCAGGACTGGCATTGAACGTCATCGAATGTTGAAATAGTTGAAATAGAAGATACAGAGATTTGAAGGCAATGTCCGAAGTCGGAAAACTCGAAATCGACGCTATCTCAATGGCCCAGCGCTCTCGCGCGGCCGCGCGTGTCCTTGCGACAGTTTCGACTTCCGACAAGAATGCTGCTTTAGAAAAACTGGCAGCTGCGCTTGCTGACCACACCCAAGAGCTTCTGGCTGCGAATGAACTCGATGTTAAAGAAGCGAACAACCAGCTAGCAAAAGGCGATCTTTCTTCTGCACTGGTGGCCAGACTCAAGCTAACCCCACAGAAGCTAGACCAAATCCACCGCAGCGTGCGTGCGGTGATGCAGTTGCCCGATCCATGCGGTCAAATACTTCTTGAATCCGAACTCCAGCCTGGTCTTAAGCTCAAAAAAGTCTCGGTACCCATCGGCGTGATTGCAGCCGTAATTGAAGCGCGCCCTGATGCGGTGGTTCAGCTATCTTCATTGGCCATTAAATCGGGAAATGCGCTGTTGATCAAAGGTGGATCCGAAGCAAAGCACACCACCACTTTATTAATCGAACTCATGAGAAAAGGGCTTTCGGCAACGAAGGTTCCTGCAGATGCTTTGATTCAGCTTCCTACGCGTGAGTCGTTCCAAAAACTCCTTCTACTGCCGGAGTATGTCGACTTAGTGGTCCCGCGCGGCGGGGCGGAACTCATCCGGCACGTTCAAAACAATTCCAAGGTCCCGGTGCTTAGCCATGCCGATGGAGTTTGTCACATCTTTGTAGACAAAGCTGCCGACGAAAAAATGGCGCTTGATCTTATTGTGAATGCCAAAGTTCAGGCCCCGTCAACTTGCAACGCCGTGGAAACAATCTTGATCGATCAGACGATCGCGCCCAAAATCGCAACCAAGATCATCCAGGCTCTTCGTTCGGCGGGTGTGACGGTTGCCGGATGTGAGCGCACTCAACATTTTTGCAAAGACGTCGAACCTGTCACCAACGATGACTGGCATCGCGAATACGGCGACATGAAGATTTCAATCCGAGTTGTGGACAACCTCACCGCTGCCATCGATCACATCCATCGTTACGGCTCTTCTCACACGGATTCAATCGTCACCAACGATCTTGAGGCGGCTGAAATTTTTTTGAACTCCGTCGACTCAGCTAATGTCTTCCATAACGTCTCCACTCGCTATTCTGACGGCTATCGGTATGGCTTTGGGGCTGAGGTGGGAATCAGTACAGGAAAACTGCACGCCCGTGGCCCTGTCGGCTTAGAGGGCCTTGTAACCTACAAGTACAAACTGACCGGGAAGGGTCACCTCGTAACAGGCTAACTAGTTAATTTATAATGATTTAGGAGTGTTGTAATTGCGGCTCCGTTTGCAACTAAAATTTTAGTTGACCAAATTTAATCGGCTGCGTCTAATGAATTGTGAGCCAAGACGCCAGCATCTTGCTGGCAAATTGATAAGGAACTGCTCGAGTGCCGCGCCAAAAGTCAGCCACGTTAACCGAAGCCGAACTGAGGATTATGAACGTGCTTTGGGTTAAAGGTTCGGGAAGCGTTCAGAGTGTTCTCGACGCGCTGACCAGCAAACCTGTGCTGGCTTACAACTCTGTGCTCACCACGATTCGAGTCTTAGAAAAGAAGGGCTACATCCAGCATGTGAAGGATGGTCGTGCGCACATCTATATGCCGCTGGTTGGGCAAAAAGAAGCGACGCAGTTTGAAGTGCGCCATCTAGTAAACCGCTTTTTCAAGAACTCCCACGAACTTTTAGTTCAAAACATTCTCGAAGACGAAAGCATTGATGCGATTGAACTGGATCGCTTACGCAAGCTGGTAGAGGAGAAGTAAAGAAACCGTGACGTCCGCATTGATTCATCTCCCCGAATTAATGGTTGATCGGATGCTCGATTGCGTCGCAGAAGGTTTAATTATCGCTGCCTTCGCGTGGCTTCTCCTCCGTCTTTTCCGCAATCAAAATTCGAGCACACGCTTTGCGGTTTGGTTCGCAGCGTTGGTTGGAATCGCGGGACTTCCGCTATTGGGTGGGTCGTCTATCTCCCAGTCAACTGCGAGTTCGCTGGCTCAAAAAGCTTCTTTCTCTCCGGTAGTTCTGCCAAGTCACTGGGCGTTTTATCTTCTCGGAGCATGGATCGTGCTCGCTTGCGTGGGATTGCTCCGGATAGCTATTGGACTGGGCTCGCTCATCAGGCTTCGAAGAGGCGGCACTCCAGTTGATGTCAAGACGCTCGATCTGGTTCTGCAGCGAACGATCGCCGAGTTTCAAAACGTTCGCACTGTCCAGCTTTTAGAGTCGGAAGACATCAAAGTCCCCATTGCGATCGGATTATTCAGGCCTGCAGTGGTGATTCCGATCTGGCTGCGTTCGGAATTATCCGTTTCCGAATTGAACGACGTCTTGCTGCACGAGCTCGCTCATCTCCGCCGATACGACGATTGGACCAACCTTGCACAGCGAGTGTTAGGAGCGGTGTTGTTCTTCCATCCCGCGGTGTGGTGGCTGCAATCGAAGCTGTCGTTGGAGCGGGAGATGGCCTGCGATGACCTTGTTCTCGAGCAGACTGGAAATCCTCGCGCCTATGCCAAGTGCTTGGCTCGTCTTGCTGAGAAGAGCTTTGTGCGCCGGGCAGTTGCTTTTGGGCAAGCTGCAGTTGGACGTTTCCAGCAGACTTCATACCGCGTTGCGCGAATCTTGACAGCGAACCCAGTGATCGCCACCCGTGTGGGGAAGCCCGCTGTGGGGCTCGTGGCTTCGTTCGCGATCGTTTGCCTGCTGGCGCAGCCGCATATGCCCGAGCTTGTGATCTTTGAGGATCATGCTCAGCCGCAGATTGCCCGCGCCAGCACAGTAAGTTCGTCTGTTCCGGAAACCGTTGCCAACAATATTCCGGTAGTCGTCGATGCCGAAACCAAAACAAAGCCAATTGCAATGCTGGCAAAGTGGACAGCGCCGAAAACTGAAACCAAACCGAACCCCACGGTCGCATCGGTCCTAAAGCTGCAACCGGTTGCCACTCATTCAATGGCACATGATACGGAACATGCCCTTGAACCGATTCTGGCCTCAGGCGCAATTCCTGGAGCAATTCAGGAACAAAACATAATTGGCACGCTCGTGTTCGTTGTAATGGACGACTCAGTTAAAAGCGACAGCGACTGGCAGATAAAGATCTACCACTTCGCCGTTTTTGAAATTCCTCAAGTGCAAGAAATTCCCGCAAAGAAAATTTAATCGGGATGGCAGAGAACAAGTTTTTAGTTTGCGTTTAACAACTAAAGAATTAGTTGAATGGAAGGTGTAAAGAAAATGGAAACAGTGAAGAAAGTTGTTCGTCGCGCCTTTGTAGTTCCAGCACTTGCAATCGCGTTGTTGGCGTCATTTGTAACCTATGAGGTTGCTCGGCCCGAAGCTGCAAAAGCGGCGGCTGCAACGGCAAGTTCGGCTCCTCTTGATGACAACAGCGTGGGCGCATTGCTGGCCTATGATCGGGCAATGGAAGCACTAGCAGCGCGAGTAACACCCGCAGTTGTAAACGTTGCGGTCACATCCAAAGTCAAACAGACGTCACAGCTCGACTCGGATGACATGCAACAGTTCTTCGGTCAATTCTTTGGCCAGCGAAACATGCCCAACATGCAGCAGCCGAGGCAGCGGCAGGTTGAGCGAGGAATTGGTAGCGGTGTCATCATCTCCCCCGATGGCTACATCGTTACCAATAACCACGTCGTGGACGACGCGATGGACATCAAGGTCACGATGACCGATCGCAAGGTCTATAACGCAAAGCTGATCGGCACCGATCCTTTGACGGATCTGGCTGTCATCAAGATCGAGGGAAACAATCTTCCCAATGTTCCCTGGGGAGATTCAACCGCCCTTCATCCAGGACAGACGGTGCTCGCATTCGGAAACCCGTTCGGACTTCGTTTTACCGTTACGCGCGGAATCGTTAGCGGCCTGAACCGCCCGAATCCGTTCTCGGACAACGCTCGTAAGCCTGGAGAATTTATCCAGACCGATGCCGCGATCAATCAGGGAAATTCTGGTGGCGCTCTCGTGACCTCGCGTGGCGAGCTCATCGGGATCAATACCTTCCTGATTTCTCCATCGGGAGCTTTCTCTGGCATGGGATTTGCAATTCCTTCTCAGATCGCTAAGAACACGGTTGACTCTCTGATTCGTGACGGAAAGATCGACCATGCTTACATGGGGGTTGGCATCACCGATGTCACTCCGGAGAACGCAAAGTTCTTCAAGATGGAGAAGGATCAGGGAGCTGTCATCAGTCAGGTCGAACCGAATTCACCTGGTGGACGAGCAGGAATCAAAGTGGGCGACGTGATTACGCACGTGGATGGTAAATCTGTTGTCGATGCCGGACAGTTGCAGGTCGTTATCTCACAGAAGAAGCCTGGAACCAAAGTGAACGTTGAAGTGAATCGGGATGGAAAGCAGATGACCTTGCCCGTGACGCTCGAAGCGTTCAACGACAAGGGCCAGATTGAAACCGCTAGCAACGAGCCAGGCAAGCCGCGATGGGGAATTGGGTTATCTGATTTGAATCCAGACGCACGGGATCAGATGCAAATCCCTGAAAATGTCAGCGGAGCGGTGATTGCCCAGGTTCAGCCCGGAAGTTCGGCCGATGACGCTGGTCTCCGCCAAGGAGACGTGATCCAGCAAGTCAATCGGAAGGACGTTAAATCTGCTTCTGATGTGAAGCAGGCTCTGGCGAATGTTCCCAAAGGCGAAGATGCCCTGGTCCTAGTCTGGGGAAATGGCGGCAGCAGCTATCGCGTAATGCATTCTCCTGGTGCCTAAACGCACTTACCTGCCCCTCGCCCTCCCCGTGTGAGGGGCAGCTTTTTCAAACGATCCTCCTCCAAAGGGTGCCCCATTCCAGTCGTCGTTTGGCTGGGGTGGGGTTTTTCTTCGTCGTATTTCTGAACAGAAAGCGGCAGATTACTGAGACCGAACGGAAGGACATTGTTATAGGAAAAATGTTTATCGATTCAGGTCGCGGTAGGCGGGAAGATCTGGCAAGCCTTCTGCGTTGATAGCAGCCCTTACGATTGCCTGAGCCATTACTTCGGCGGCGATGGCGCCGATTACGCTGTGGTCAACTTTGGTCGAAACGGTTCCTGTTGCGAGAGCGAAAATGGTGTCGCCGTCAAAAATCGTGTGCACCGGATTGATCGCACGTGCATAGCCGTCGTGAGCCATCTGTGCGATCTTGGTTGCCTGCGTTTTGTCCAAAGTGGCGTTGGTGGCCACGATGCCAATGGTGGAATTGGCTCCCGCGCGGGGGACCACGCTGAAGCCTTTCAACATTTGCGCTGAGGTGTCGCGAAATCCGTTTCCGCTTTCGTCGCGGGCACCGGCTACGATCTTTGCAGTTTTGGGATTGATTACATCCCCGACCGCATTCACCGCCACCATCGCTCCGACGACGATCCCTGTATTTCCCAATTTCACGCTTGCAGTCCCTAATCCGGCTTTCATGGAGAAGTTGGGTCCGAACATTTTGCCAACCGTCGCACCGGCTCCAGCGCCCACGTTTCCTTGAGGAACTGGTTTATTGGAGGCGGACAAGCAGGCTTGATAGCCCGATTCGGCATTCGGGCGAATCTTGGAATTTCCGACGCCTAAATCAAATAAGATCGCGGCTGGAACAATTGGCACAACGCCATCGCCAATTTTGAATCCGAGCTTGTGCTCCTCGAGGTACTTCATTACGCCGGTCGCCGTGTCGAGACCGTACGCGCTTCCACCGGACAGAACGATGGCCTGTACCTGCTGAACCATGTTCAGCGGATTTAGTAGATCCGTCTCCCGCGTTCCAGGTGCCGACCCGCGAACATCTACTCCGGCAACGGCTCCTTTTTCACAGATGACGACACTGCATCCGGTAGGCCGCTCTTTTGAGGTGAAGTGGCCGACCTTTAGTCCATCCACATCAGTTAAAGTGCCGGCGCCTAGCCAGTCATGAGAAGAGGAAGCGGAATCGGCGGCCGAAGCAAATGTCGGCACTCCGCTCGCAATTCCGAGTCCTGCTAATACTTTATTGAAATCTCTGCGTTTCATCTGGTGGCGACCGACGGGCTGACTGGATCAGCTTTTGTCCTTGCAGGGAAGATAACACTAATCAAGGCGACTAACGACAGGGCAATCAGAACTCCAACTGCTTGGGGTGATAAAAAGCGCCAATTGTCAGCCACTTTTGAAAAAATTAGAAGTGCGGTGATCGGAACCGCCGTCAAGATTCCGACGAGTACCGCTGCAGTAGTCACGCGCTTCCAGAACAACCCCAAAACCACAGGAATGAACAGTGCCACCGTCACCAGTCCGTAAAAGATTGCCACCGCCGAGATGATGTTCGGTAACACGGTTGCCAAAACGACTCCCGCAATGCCAGCAAATACCGCCGTCAGGCGGCTCACTTTTAATAATTTCTTCTCGGAGACCTGCGGATTCAAAAATGTTTTGTACAGATCTACTGAAAGAGAGGTGGACAACATAAATAGGATCGCATCGGTTGAGCTCAGCTCAGCCGAAAAGATTGAAGCTAGTGCCCAAATTCCAAGCCACGTTGGCAACAGCTTCGTCATTACCGTGGGCATTGCGAGCTCTGGATTGGTAAGTTGTGGGAACGCTGCCAGCGCGCACAAACCTAAAATAGCTGGAACAAAGGCAAACAAAATCTGAGCGATCGAGTTCAGGCCGATCCCTCGTCGAACGGCTTGCTGATTTCTTCCCCCGTACAGTTTCTGTACCAACCCAGGTGAAACCATGAACGAAGGAGCCAACAAAATCACATATTTCAAAATTCCACCCGCGCCGATTCCAGTCAGACTAAAAAATCCTGGCTTATTTGGCACGTTGATCGAAACCTGTCGAACAACCTCGTCCCATCCTCCAACTGCCTGCACCGCAAAGGGAACAGCGAGCAAGAGTCCGGACATCGTTATCGTTAGCTCAACTATGTTCACGAAAGCAGCAGACAACAACCCGCCGGCAGAGCAATAGATGATTGCTACCGTTCCTCCGACCGCACAGCCTGCCCACTTGGGAAGCCCGATGACAACATTCAATATCCACGAGATGGCGATGAGCTGTCCGGCAAGCAGGGTTAGTGTTCCAAGCCACAGCAAAATTGCGATCACACCCTTCACCGCCCGGCTGTAGCGGTACTCCAAAAAATCTCCCATGGTGTTCAAGCTGTAGCGCTTGGCAATCTCCCAAAGGCGGGGGCCCAGAAATTGCGAGAGTATGAACGTGCCGATTGCCGCCGAACCGACCCACCACCATGCAGAAAGTCCAAATCGGTAACCCAATCCTGTTGCGCCGACGGTCGAGCCAGCGCCGATATTTGCCGCTAGAAATGTCGTAAAGATGAGACCCGGCCCCAGGCTTCTTCCTGCTACCAGAAAATCTGACGCGCCCTTTACTCGCCGACTGATGTAAATACCGAATACGATCAGCAGCAGGGAATACGCGATGAGGCCTGCCAAATAAGGGTTCATAAGTAGTGCCGAACTCGGTGACCTGTATCAATTTCGATCATGTTTAAACACACGGGAAGTGCGGTGCATGTTAAGTGCTCCGTGACTCGTTTCTCCTAAATTTCAGTTGATATTTTTAGATTACTAAATTTAGGTGGGGGAATGGGACATTTTGGCGACTACTTTATTTCGAGCGCAGCCAGTAAGTTAGCGGGAAAATCCGGTTTTTGGGGGCTTGACAAGAAAAAAAGTTGATTTGTGCCATTGGTCAAAATTTCTACCAAGGAAAATTGCACACCTATCCCTATATCTTAGTAAAGACAGGTTCCTGTTACACTCATTGCCTCGATTTGTGATCTTCTACGGGGGAATCCATGCCAGAGACACCGTCCACAATGCTCGCGTTAGGAACTGTTGCTCCTAGCTTCAATCTTCCTGATCCGCATGGTAAGCAGGTTTCGCTAAATGACTTTAAGGGTGTACCGGGAGTGCTTGTGGCTTTCATCAGCAACCACTGCCCTTACGTGAAGCACATCCAGAAGAAATTTGCCTTGATAGCCGCGGAGTACCAAGCGCGCGGTCTGGCCGTGATTGCGATCAACTCCAACGACATTGTGAATTATCCGGATGATCGTCCAGAAAGAATGGCAGAAGAAAGCAAGATTAACGGTTATACATTCCCCTATGTGTTTGATGAGACGCAAGAAGTGGCTAAGGCCTACAAGGCTGCCTGCACGCCTGATTTTTTCTTATTCGATCGCGAACATCGACTGGTTTATCGCGGTCAATTCGACGACAGTCGTCCAAATAATGGCCGCCCGGTAACGGGAGTCGATTTGCGGAATGCGTTGGAGGCGGTCGTATCCGGTAAAGCTCTTTCACAGGACCAAAAGCCAAGCGTGGGTTGCAACATCAAGTGGAAGGCTGCAGTGCCGACCGCACAAGCGGTCTGAACATCCCACGGGCACTGACCACTTGTCAGCAAAATTTTAGGAAGAGGGCAGCGGACACGGCTGCCCCTTTTTATTAGGCTTCTATCCGAGGGCCTTTCAATTCGCAAAATTGAGCCTGACCCGACCTTCCATTAAATTACCTTGGATTGGGCTCGTATTCACGGGGGTGAAGATTTTATGGCGAGGTTGTGGTAACGATTAGGGGTGGCAAGTCTGACTCGAACCAAGCTTTTCGTCGTCTTAGCCGGTTACGTCGCAGTACTTCTGTTGAGCGCCGGAATGGTCTACAGCCGATATTTGCAATATCAGAAAGACCCGGCAGACGCTGTAGCATCCGGTGGAATGTATGCCTTCGGAGATACCATCCTCGGATTTGCCATCTTTATCTTGTTCCTGATTCCGACGGCAGTCCTCTTGTTCATGGTTCGAAATGAAGAGCGTTTTCTGTGCATGTACTCCAAGATCCTGCTGGCGGTGAGCCTAACTGCGCCCCTGTCGTTGGCGGTACTCTTGGTGGACTCTCTTTTGAAAAGTGAGTTTTTGTCTGGTCCAACTGTGACACGGCTCTTTCTTTTTCCGTGTGTCCTGATCGTAATGATTCTCAGCCTTTTAATCGCTAAGCCGAAAGCCGCAAAGAAACTCCTATTGTGGGGAGTGACGACCGAGCTTTGCAGTTCAGCGATAGCGATCACGGCTCTGTTTCTTCATTCCCCGAAAGCCGGATGAACAGGTGGCTCGCTCTCACCAGACGATTCGCGCTACCAATTGCATCTTTCTTTGTGGAAGCGGTGAAACTGCTCCAAAGGTAGTTGGATTGCTCACATAAAGATTGTTCACACTTGCGATGGTAAAAGATGGATTGTTGAGCGCGTTGTAAAGCTCAGCACGAAGCTGAAGATTCCATGGTCCGGAGCCCAATGGGCCAGATTCTGAAAGTAAAACATCTTTGCTCAACGACCAGTTGAAGTTCAAAAGCCCCGGAAGCCTCACGATATTTCTTCCGCAGGTGCCGTTATTGCCCAGCAGAGGTTGCGAGAAGTTGTAATTGCTGCTGAAACCAGGTGTGACGGTCCCGCTGCCACCCGCCGAACAATTTGCCAGGGTGTTGTCAGCCGCAGTTCCTCCTGCGATGTTGCCGTCAAGATTGACGTCAGTGATCGTGATCGAAGAGCCCCCGGCGGGAGTCACCGTGACAGGTCCAGAGAAAACGTTGGCTGGAACGCCCGACTGCCAGAGATTCGTCGATTCAAATGCCCAGCCACGAAGTAAAAGTCGTGAAAGAATATCGCTGCGATTTTGAAATAGCGGCAGCTGCCAAATCCCAGTAAACAAAATGCGATGCGCAATATCGAAGTTTGAGGGAGCCCGACTTGCGGAAAGAGCACGAACGTTTTGTGGGACGCCGTCTCCCAGGTAGTCTTGAGTGGGATACGCGGAGGACTGATCGTCCAGAGATTTAGACCACGTGTAGGAACCCTGAAATTGCAGGCCGTGACTGAGCGTCTTCTTTACAATCAATTGGAGGGAGTTGTAATTCGAAGAGGCAGCATCGGTGATGTAGTTGACCTGATCGAAGCGAGAATCTGGCCGTAAAAGGTTGGGGTTGGGTGCGGTTCCGTTTTGCGCAACCGCAGTTTGGAATGCCGCAATTCGAGTAGTCTGATCCGCTAAGCTGGTTGCAGGAGCGGGTAATCGAGAGGGGACAAAAGAGTTGACGGGTAGGAACGCAGCAAGATGAGTCCCTTTTGATCCGACATACCCGATACTAGCAACTGTTGAGTTGCTCAGGCGGACATCTAAAAACAGGTTGTACTGCTGAATATAAGGATTACTGAGGTAGGGGTTCGTCGTGGTGATGGAGCCGAAGTTTTGTGCGCTGCCAAAACTCTTGCTCGTTACCTGCGCGTTTCCTTGTTGTTGAAAGGGTGCGGTGCCAGCTAGGAGGGCACTAATCGAATTGCCTCCGGTGAAGTTCACCAAACTCAAACTATATGCAATGGGCGGACTGGTTCTACCTTGATCAGCTAACGGCGTAAATGCAAAGGAATTGAAGTAAACCCCATATCCGCCGCGAACCACTAAGTTGCCTTGTCTGGGATTCCACGCGAATCCGACACGCGGTGCAATGTTCAACGGATTGGCGTGTACTACGGGATTTCCTAAACGGAAGGCTCCGAGCGGACCCGGGCCTGCCGCACCGATCGAGCCCGGAATCGTCGGATCTAGTAATGAAAACTGGCTTCCTGCCACATCGAGCGCACCTTGATATTCCCACCGAATTCCAAGATTTGCGGTCAGGTCTGGGTGTACATGGTAGTCATCCTGAAAGAAGGCACTAAAAAGTTTGGTGCGGAATGGTTCTTGGATCGGGCCGAACAGTTGGCTGTAGACCGATGGCTGTCCAGCCAGAAATGCGGAGACACTCGGGAAGGCGAAAAATCCTCGCGTGAAGAACTGGCCAGTCCCGGTGTTGTAGGAATTGTCCTGAATCAAGCGAGCGTCGAAGCCAAGCTTTAGAAAGTGCTTGCCACGAAGATGAGTCAGCACGTCGTTCGCTTGATAGATATTGAAGATGCGTCCTTGGGGAAAGCCGCCATACTCGCCGAAGTTGAGAAGGCCGACCACATTGATATAAGGCCCAGGATTCGAATCTTGCGGCGGAAGCAATCCCACCGAACGTGCATATCCTATGCGAAGCTGGTTGACGGTGGTCGAATTCCGATTCCAGGTGTCGGTAATGTTTGCATTGCGTGCGAGTGCCGTGAGCAAAGATCCCGAGTTTGGCAAACCTACGAGGGATCCCAAGAAGGGGAGTACGGTGTTGTTCGTGCTTTGAAAATATCGCGCTGAGATCGAGTGCGCGTCACTGAAGCGATGGTCGGCTCTCAAAAGGAATTGGTACCCTTTTCCTGGACCTGAAGCGGTTACCGGAAGAAAACCTATCAATGGGTTTGCCGAAGATACGGTCGGTAAAGGTAGATACCGAGAGATTAAGCTCTTGATGCCCGAGTCTGTGACTGTGGCAATTGCGGATGCAGTCGGCAGTGCCGTATTGATGCTTGTACCTGCGCCGATCGTGCGGTTTTGATGCCATCCGCCATAGATCCACGTCCGATCTTTCTGAAGCGGGCCGCCCATGGAGAATCCGTAGTTGTTGATGTCGGTTCGTGTGGCTCGTCCCGTCCTGTCATTCCAATTACGTGCGTTCAAGTAATCGTTCTGAAAGTATTCGTTAACTTCACCGTGCCAGTTGTTGGTGCCGCTCTTGGTCACAATCTGAATTTGTCCAGCGGCTTTCACTCCGTACTCAGATGTAACGTTTGACGTTAGTACTTTGTATTCTTCGATGAAATCGGAGGCGGGGGTGGTTCCAAGGGCAAAGCCGCCAAATTCCCAATCGTTTGCGTCCGTGAAATCGAGTTCGACGTTGCTGTACTCGGGCCGCCCACCGTTGGAAGATATTTGGCCGGTCTGCGCGCCGCTGAGCTTAATGAGGCTTCCACCGCGAGGGTTGTACATTGGCTGGACGCCGGGATCGAACGCAACAAGACTATTGGGATTGTTGTTCGTTGGGAGCGTAAGGAGCTCGATAGAGTTTCGGTTTGTAGTCAGCTGAGCATCATTTTGATTCAGAGCGGCAGCAGCTTCTATTACCAGGGTTGTGGTCCCTGATGGCAGTCCAATCTTGAAGTCGTGCGTGAGGGTCTGGCTCGAGACTGCATTGATCTCGACGGTTGATTTCGAAAAACCGGTTGCTTCAACGATGATTTGATATTTGCCAGGTGGAATAGCGGCGAATGTATATAAGCCGTCCATACCAGTTTCAAAACTTCTGGACTGGTTAGTGCCCAGGTTGATGAGTGTGACTTTAGCTTGGGGAATCACCGCACCAGCTGGATCCAGGACCGTTCCCTGAACAGTTCCAGTGGTGTATTGAGCTTCTAAAAGAATAGGGACGAGAACTAACAGCAGCGTGCAGAACAACATGGTTCTGCTACAAAACAATTTGTTCATTTTGCCTCAGGCTAGAGTTCGCCAATGTGCGATACCCCGCTTGCCATAGATTTAAGCACAACTGATGCGCCTTGCGCTTGTTGACAGGTTCGAGCCAAGGTACGGGTTGATCGAGTACAAGGTCACCTTGTGCCGGATTAGAGCTCGATCAATGGTTCCCAGAAAAATTAGAAAAGCTGGCTAGCCAGAAAGTTGATGGGGGTTGAGGCCCTTTTTACGCACGGGTCTGCTTCGATGTTTGAGTACGATTGCACATGAAACGGGATTTGTCCGCTGTATCTATAAGATTATAAAGGTCGTTTAATTGAACCCAAATGACTCGCTCACATGTCCAATTCCAAGCAGCCATTGTGAGCGCGATGATTATCAAAAAAACAGATAGACTAAATCTGAAAATTCGATTTCCGAAACGCTCATGGGGCCACGTACAGTCAGCTTTCCATATGACTTACTCACTCGAAATGTGTTGCTGTTGCGCGTGTTGCTGTCCAGCGACGTGCGATGGCGTCTTTCGAAATGGGTAAGGTTCAAAGGTAAAGGCAATCATACCGACCCACCACCGAAAGACATGCGGTGGTGGGTTTCGTGTTTTTAGGGTGAAAACGAACATGGATTTTGCAGCACAATCCGCTTTGTCTGGCCAACCGGCCGCCGTTAACACTGACGGACTTCCTCAACTGGGGTCGCGGCAGCTCAATCACCTTAAGGTGTTGGAGGCCGAGAGCATCTACATTCTGCGCGAGGCAGTGGCCGAGTTTGCCAAACCGGTCATGCTGTATTCCATTGGCAAAGACTCGTCCGTGATGTTGAGACTGGCGCAGAAAGCCTTTTACCCAGGTAAGTTTCCGTTTCCTCTGCTGCACGTAGATACCAGTTATAAATTTCCCGAGATGATCGAGTTCCGTGACAACTACACCAAAGAAATTGGCGCAGAGTTGATTGTTCACCAGAACAAGAAAGCCCTGGAGCAGGGAGCTAACCCGTTCACTCTGGGTACACAAAAATGCTGTGGACTGCTCAAAACAACTGCGCTTCTCGATGCGCTTTCAGAAGGTGGATTCGATGCAGCGTTTGGCGGTGCAAGAAGAGACGAGGAGAAGTCTCGCGCCAAGGAACGAATCTATTCTTTCCGCGATAGCAAAGGTCAGTGGGATCCAAAGAATCAGCGTCCAGAGCTATGGAACATCTTCAATTCCAAGATCGATAAAGGCGAAAATATTCGCGTTTTCCCCCTTAGCAACTGGACTGAGCTGGACATTTGGCTTTACATCCACGTAGAAAAAATTCCGATTGTGCCTCTCTATTTCGCTCAAGAGCGAGAAGTCGTGATCCGCGGAAACTCAATTGTTTTACTGCACGACAACGACAAGCTGCTGCCCGGTGAACAGAAGCAGGTTGTGAAATGCCGGATGCGCTCCCTCGGGTGCATGCCATGCACTGGGGCAATTCGGTCGGAAGCTGACACACTGCCGAAGATCATTGAGGAAATGATTTCATTCCGCCGTTCGGAGAGAGAAAACCGAGTGATCGACCACGATCAGGACGGTTCGATGGAAATTAAGAAGAGGGAGGGCTATTTCTAATGTTTGAAGAAATGGGTCAACCCGCTTTTGAAACCTTCAACGAATTCCTTGAGCAGAATTTAAGCCGAGAGCTCCTGCGCTTTACCACCGCGGGCAGCGTAGATGACGGGAAATCCACGCTAATTGGACGATTATTGCATGATTCCAAATCGGTGTACGAGGATCAGTTGGTTTCCATCCAGAAGAGTCGTGTAAACCGTTCTTCCGGTCCGATCGATTTTTCTCTGCTCACAGATGGTTTGAGAGCGGAGCGCGAGCAGGGAATCACCATCGACGTCGCTTACAGATATTTCGCTACGCCGCAACGCAAGTTCATCATTGCGGACACGCCAGGTCATGAGCAGTACACGCGCAATATGGCGACGGGCGCTTCGACTGCCGATTTAGCGGTGATTTTGATCGATGGTTCGAAAGGAATTCTACGGCAAACGCGACGTCATACTTACATCTCGTCCCTACTTGGCATCCGGCACATCCTCGCTGCGGTAAACAAGATGGACCTGGTGGATTTCCGGGAAGACATCTTTTTGAAGCTAGAGAGCGACTTTATGGAACTGGCTCAACAGCTGGGGTTGGACTCGGTTCAGTGCATTCCGATTAGCGCTCTGCAAGGTGACAACGTTGTGGATCGCAGTAACCGAACTCCGTGGTACGACGGCCCGACACTTCTGCAGCACCTGGAAAGAGTTCCAGTGGATAGTAAGACCGCAGATGGTCCATTCCGTTTTCCAGTTCAGTATGTTCTTCGTCCGGATGCCAATTTCCGGGGATTCAGCGGTCAAGTCGCAGGCGGAACGGTGCACCCGGGGGACATGGTTGTGGCATTACCTTCGGGGCGTCAGACAAAGGTTAAGAATATCGTTACTTATGACGGAAACTTACCCGAAGCGTTTCATCCTTTGTCGATCGCACTGCAGTTAGAAGACGAGATTGATTTGAGTCGGGGAGATGTGCTCGTTGGGGTTGATCAGAAGCCGATCGTTGCCAGCAAAGTGGAAGCAACAATCGTGTGGATGCACCAGGATCACCTCCACCAAGGCGCTAGCTACTTGGTAAAACACGGAGTACGCGTAGTGAAGGGCAAAGTTAATAAAATTCTCTATCGCGTCGATGTGAACACGGCCAAGCATCAGTCGGCAAAAGAGCTGTCGATGAACGATATCGCTTCAATCGAATTGGAGACCGCCAGTCCGTTATTCTTCGATCCGTATCAAAAAAATCGTAATACCGGTAGCTTCATTTTGATTGATCCGCTTTCAAACCTCACAGTTGCGGCTGGCATGATTCGAGGCGAGGTTGCCGATAATCAAAAAGACCAGCGTAAAGAAGAGCAGGTTTCTAAGTCGAGGACAAAGCGCACAGCTTTAGCTGCAGCCGATCGGCATGCCCGGATGGGTCACTTGCCGGCCACGATTGTCATTACGGGACGTCCCAAAGTGGCGGAGCTTGCCGAGTTAGAGCTGTTTGAACATGGATTCCACGTGATGAGAATCAGTCATGATCAGTTCTTAAAACCTGCGCTGGGTCAGGTATTGCAATTTGCAAGAACGGCTGGATTGATCGTGATTTATTCACGCGATGAAAGCAAGCATGGAGTGGAGTTCACCGCTTCTTCGGATTCACCTGTATTCGATTTCGACGAGATCGGGCTGGATGACTCCGATGAAATTGCGGTACATCAAATTGTGGATGCCGTTAACTCTTTACGTCTTAGCGACGAGAGTGACAAGAAGAAAGTAAATTAATGATTGCGGAAATCAACTCGGGGCACCTGGAAACTCTTTCGGCGGAAGCACTCATCAATGAGCTGCTTACGCCTGAGAACGAAGCGGGCGCATGCATTACCTGCAGCTTCCAGGCGGAGGACATGATTGTCCTTCATTTGTTACATCAGCGAGTACCGAAAATCCCAGTGCTGTTCCTCGAAACGGGATATCACTTCGACGAAACGTACGAATACAGGGACAGGCTGGCCAAGGAATGGAATCTGAATCTGGTAAACCTGGCGGCGCAGATTAGCGTGAGGGAGCAAGAGTCGCAGTTCGGAATTTTAAACCAAACAGATCAGACGCGCTGCTGCCAGATTCGTAAGGTTGAACCATTGATGAAAGGCCTTGAGCCCTATGAGCTCTGGTTCACCGGGTTGCGTCGCGAGCAATCGCCCACCCGGAAGAACCTGAAGAAAGTTGAGCATCACAGAGTTCCCAGTGGAAAGACGCTGCTCAAAATTAGCCCTTTGGCAGATTGGGATTGGAAAAGAGTCTGGCAGTACACAGTGGCTAACAATATTCCGTACTTACCGCTTTACGATCAGGGGTATCTAAGTGTTGGCTGCCAACCTTGCACCGCAGTTCCGGATGATCCGGAAAATGCACGGTCGGGGCGATGGGGCGGTAAAAAGCTCGAGTGCGGAATTCATACGTTTTCTGAGAGAGCTGAAAATTAAGTTTAGGGTGGCATTAATGACTGACGAAAGGTATATGCGAATGCGAAGCGGAATGGCTATGACTCTCTGTTGTTGCTGTTGTTGTCGAGAGATGCAGCGATGTCCTTCGTCGGAGATGGCATGTAGTTGAGGCCATAATAGGGTAAGGAGTATCAGACCCGCCGGCGAGAGTGCCGACGGGTTTTTTTGTTGTCTTTTCCAGTCGGCGCGACCAGATCAACCGACCGGCACATTCAGGCCGGCGCCAACAATGGAGAGGATGGCAAGTCATGAAGTTCTTAAAGTTATTACCGACAGCGTTTTTGATGTTGATGGTTATCATTTCAGGAAGGGTTTGGGCGCAAGAAGGAGGCAGCATCGATGCGCGTCTAAAAGCTTTGGAAGATAAGTTAAGTGGACTTGAGCAACGTGTAGACCGCCTAAGTCAAAGTGAGAATCCAATAGCGTCAGGAACACCGTCTGGCGACACTAGCGGCGATCGATGGGATGCTCTTGACCAAAAGCTAAGGATTCTCGAACGGAAGAAAGAACTTGCGGACGAGGAATTGGCGACGCGGCAGAAGCAGGCCCCCCTTGTGACGGCGGGAAACGACGGCTTCTCGATCAGCTCAGCCGACAAGTCGAACGTCATTCGTTTTGGGGCTACCATCCAGGCGGATACCAGGTTTTATCGTAGCGACCCAACCAACAGCCTTCCTGAGACCTTCACGTTAGGGAAGATCCGCCCAATTCTGCAGGGAACAGTTTTCAAGTACATCGATTTCCGGATCATGCCTGATTTCGGAAATGGCGGGACAATTTCGCTGCAGGATGCCTATGCTGACTTAAGATTCATACCCAACGCAACCTTGCGTCTAGGAAAAGCAAAAGCCCCGTTGGGACTGGAGCGACTGCAACAGGATACGGACATTTGGTTCTACGATCGCGGATTGCCTACGGATCTCGTTCCCAACCGAGACGAGGGAGTACAGGTCTACTCCACGATTAACAATCTGGTGACATACCAGGTGGCGTTGACCAACGGCGTCACCGATGGTGGAAGCATTGATGTGGATGTCAACAACGGCAAGGACTTGGTAGGCCGGATCTTTGTGACACCCTTCACAAAAACCAGCATTGCATTTCTAAAAGGTTTCGGGCTTGGAATCGCCGGATCGAATGGAGAACAGTCAGGTACGCTGCCTAGCTTCAAAACTCCAGCTCAAAATACCTTTTTCTCCTATGCCTCTACCGCTCATGCGCAGGGCGTCAGGAATCGTTTCTCACCTCAAATCTCCTATTTCTATGGACCATTCGGTTTTATGAGCGAATACGTTCAGTCAACGCAGAAGATTGCAGGGGCTAACAATGTTGCTCGATCAATTACGAACGATGCGTGGCAGGTGGCGGGTTCTTATTTTCTGACAGGAGAGGCTGCGACATACGGCAGAGTCGCTACCAAAAGAAGCTTTTTATTTGATCGGAGAGGAACTCTGGGGGGATTTCAGCTGACGGGCCGATACATGGTCCTATCTGTAGATCCAACCGTCTTCAATGCTGGGTTTGCCAATCCAAATTCGGCAGCACAAAAAGCCAAGGCGTTTACGGTCGGTTTCAACTGGTATTTGAATCGTTTCCTTAAATACACGTTCAACTACGAGCAAACCAAATACACACGCGGCGCAACGGTCGGCAATCGACTTGCAGAAAAAGCAATTCTTGGAAAATTACAGGTCGCGTTCTAAGCCACGACGGCCAAAAAAAGGAGAAGAAAATGAAACGCAATCAATTCTTACACTGGATCCTTGCCGCAGTCGTGGCTTTCTCGATGTTAGCACCTACTATCACCGAGGCCGCAACTGTGACACTACTCAACGTTTCTTACGACCCAACTCGCGAGTTATATCAGGACTACAATGCCGCGTTTGCTAAGTACTGGAAAACTAAAACCGGGAACGATCTGACAGTCAAACAATCTCACGGCGGCTCGGGGGCGCAAGCACGATCGGTCGTAGATGGTATTCGAGCGGACGTCGTTACTTTAGCATTGGCTTATGACGTTGACGCGATTGCCCAGACAGGTCTGATCGATAAGGGCTGGCAGAAGCGGTTGCCTAACAATAGCGCTCCTTACACCTCAACCATTGTGTTTCTGGTGCGCAAGGGTAACCCCAAAAAAGTGAAGGACTGGGGAGATTTGATCCGGCCAGGCGTTTCAGTAATCACTCCCAATCCAAAGACCTCGGGCGGTGCACGGTGGGCGTATCTTGCGGCTTGGGGGTATGCCCTGAAGCAAAACGCAAATTCACAGGAAAAGGCTAAGGAATTTGTCACCAAACTGTTCAAGAACGTTCCGGTTCTCGATTCCGGTGCCCGGGGATCAACAACCACTTTTGCACAGCGAGGTATCGGCGATGTTCTTTTAGCTTGGGAGAATGAAGCCTATTTAGCACTAAAGGAATTTGGACCTCAGTACGAAATTGTCGTACCTTCAGTGAGCGTATTAGCAGAGCCAACCGTTTCGGTCGTGGATAAAGTCGCGAGCAAACGGGGAACTGCAGATGTCGCCAAGGCCTACCTTGAATATTTATATTCTGAGGAGGGTCAGGAAATTGCGGCGCGAAATTTCTATCGGCCGCGTCTTAAAGCTGTCGCCGACAAATACGCCACTAAGTTCTCTAAACTAACGTTATTCACCATCGACGATACGTTTGGGGGTTGGACGAATGCTCAAAAGACTCACTTTAGCGATGGCGGAATCTTTGATCAAATTTATTCCAATAAATAATGAGGTTCCACACTGTTGAAGCGTAAGCCCAAAGCCCTGCCAGGATTCGGAATCACCATGGGGTTCACGATCCTGTATTTGTCGCTGATCGTCCTGATTCCATTGTCTGCCGTCTTCATCAAGACGTCGTCGATGGGGTGGCACGAATTCTGGCAGGCTGTTAGTACTCCACGAGTGATTGCCTCCTATAAAGTTACGTTGTTTACATCAGTGGGGGCTGTGGTCGTAGATGCCTTTGCCGGTTTACTCGTCGCATGGGTGCTTTCCCGCTATTCATTTCCTGGGAAGCGAATTATCGACGCTCTGGTAGATCTTCCATTTGCGTTGCCAACAGCGGTTGCTGGTATTGCACTCACCTCTATTTACGCTGGTAATGGCTGGATCGGAAAGTATCTTGAACCTCTTGGGATCAAAGTTGTTTTTACGCCAATCGGAATAGCAATTGCCCTTGCTTTCGTAGGATTCCCCTTTGTAGTAAGAAGTGTTCAACCCGTTATCGAAGACTTGGAGCCTGAGTTAGAAGACGCTGCAGCATGCCTTGGAGCTTCGCGTCTACAGACATTTTCACGGGTTATTTTCCCTGCAATTTTTCCGGCATTGCTTACCGGTTTGACTCTTGCTTTTGCCCGGGCAATTGGGGAATACGGTTCTGTAGTTTTCATTGCGGGCAATCTACCGATGAAGACCGAAATCCCCGCTCTCTTGATCGTCACGAAGCTGGAGCAATATGACTACGCAGGGGCTACTGCCATTGCTAGCGTGATGTTAGTGATGTCGTTCATCATGCTGCTGGCGATCAACCTGATCCAGTCTAAGTTTAGAAAGTACGAGGAGACCGCTTGAGCGCAACGGCGACTCCTGCTTTTTCGAATCCAGGTGTTCCGGTGCCTGCGGTACGCAGGAGAGGAGAAACCGGTGCCGCGCGCATCTTAATCATTGGCGCTGCATTGTTAACGGTGATCTTCTTCTTAGTGCTGCCGTTGGCGTCCGTGTTTGTACAGGCTTTCGCGAAGGGGTGGCAGGTTTATGGCGCGGCGGTTAAGAATCCAGACACGCTTTCCGCAGTGCGGCTAACGTTGTTGATTGCTGGAATTTCGATACCCCTAAACTTGGTATTCGGGTTAGTTGCCAGCTGGGCGATCGCAAAGTTTCAGTTTCATGGCAAGAATTTGTTGATTACGTTGATCGATCTTCCCTTGGCGGTGTCCCCGGTCGTTTCGGGGTTGATTTTCGTGTTGATTTTCGGTCTGCGTGGCTGGTTCGGGCCATGGCTCTCAGATAGAGATATTCAGATTATCTTCGCCGTACCGGGAATCGCCCTTGCGACTACCTTCATTACGTTTCCATTCATCGCCCGCGAGCTCATCCCGTTCATGCAAACTCAGGGGAGTGAGCAGGAAGAAGCCGCTAGCTCATTGGGCGCGAATGGCCTGCAGATTTTCTTTCGAATCACTCTACCCAACATCAAGTGGAGCTTGCTTTACGGTGTGATTCTCGCCACCTCGCGAGCTATGGGAGAATTCGGAGCAGTTTCGGTGGTTTCTGGCAAGATTCGCGGAGAGACGGTAACTCTGCCATTGCACGTTGAGATTCTCTATAACGAATATAACTATGCTGCCTCCTTTGCAGTGGCATCGCTGTTATCCTTCCTTGCGGTGGTGACGCTTATCGCGAAGAAGGTAGTGGAGTGGAAGACCGACCTGGAGCGCAAACCACTTCCCGAGGATGAATTGGTGGCATGAGCATACAAGCCAAGAACGTCAGTAAGACATATGACCGTTTCCAGGCTCTGCGAGATGTGACGCTCGAAGTGCCGAGTGGGGAATTGGTGGCATTGCTCGGTCCATCAGGTTGTGGCAAGACTACTCTCCTGCGAATTATTGCTGGTCTTGAGCAACCGGATCGCGGAACAATCCTGCTTAACGAAGAAGACGCAACCTGGCAACGCGCGTCAAAACGCCGAGTGGGATTTGTATTTCAGCACTATGCGCTTTTCCGTCACATGACGGTGTTCGAGAACATCGCCTTTGGCTTGCGGGTACAGAATCGCAACATCAGGCTCTCGAAAGATGAAATTCGCGACCGAGTAACGGAACTCTTGCGCCTCATTCAGTTGGAGTACCAGGCTCAAAGATATCCGGCACAGCTTTCTGGAGGTCAACGGCAGCGGGTGGCTCTGGCTCGAGCGCTCGCAGTTAAACCAAAAGTTCTTTTGCTGGATGAGCCATTCGGAGCGCTAGACGCAAAAGTTCGCAAGGACTTGCGGCGATGGTTGCGGAAGCTTCACGATGAGCTCCATGTCACCAGCGTTTTCGTTACTCACGATCAGGAAGAGGCTTTAGAAGTATCGGACCGTGTCGCGGTGATGAATCAAGGCAGGATCGAACAGTACGGCACTCCCGACGAAGTATACGAGCACGCGGCGACTCCATTTGTGTACAACTTTTTAGGGAATGTGAATCTTTTTCACGGACGGGTGCAGGCAGGCCGCGCTCAGATGGAATCCGGAGAGTACGCCGCGCCAGATCATGCTTCAGATTGGAGTGGACCAGCCATTGGATATGTTCGTCCGCATGAACTCGAGATCAAACGAACGCTGCCAATAAGTGAGACTGGAATCGCAGCCCGAGTGGCTTCGATATCCTCGGCAGGATCAGTGGCTCGGATTGAGCTTAGGCGTTGCGATAATGACGATCCGATTGAAGCCGAGCTCAGCAAAAGTGAGTTTTCTGATCTTGCGCTAAAGATCGGTGAGACGGTTTTTGTCAGGCCGACGAAGATGAAATTGTTCCTGGAAGATGGAGCAGGAATCTAGAGCTGAGAGTCATCTTCTCGACCAAGCCAGCGTTATTGTTTTTTGCTAAGCCGACGGTAGTATTCTGCCACCGCATCCTGATAGCCAGAGGGGACACGATTTAGATCACTGGCTCGCACTTGTCCCGTTAATTGCTCTTCCTGATTTCGTCTCAATTGCAATTCCAGTTTGTCCAACGTGGACAGCACCTGATCGTGTAAGGCCTCTACGAGTGCTGGATTTCCTGGGAACCTGCCGGGGTCTACCCCCTGCATTTGCCGAATCAGTTCTTGTACCTGGCGTTTAGCGTCTGGATTATCCTGCAGCGAGCGGTTCAGGTCATTCAGCTCGCGCATGCTTTCCGTGTACGCGCGTTGCCATTGTTGAGGCGTCACGATCGCGCCGTACTGCTCCTGGTAGCGGCTACCATCCCAGCCTCCGCCGTAGGCGTATCCATTGTCATATCCGCCGCGATAGGCGCCATCATAACCTCCATAGCCGCCTCCGGCTTGTTGGCCGCCTGGTTGGCCTGGCTGCGAGCCTCGTTGATTCCCGCCCGATTGCCCCCCGTTCTGTTGTCCCCCTTGCTGATTGCCGCCGCCATTCTGCTGACCTCGGCTCAACTGTCCTGGCTGGTAATCGCCAGGGCGTTGACCCTCTCGGCCTTTTTCGCCATTGCGGTCCCGCCCCCTACCCAAAGCCTCCATACGATCACGCAAGCGGTCAACCCTATTCAGAGCTTCTTGAGCGTTCTGTCCCTGTCCATTTCCGGAGAGCTGTCGTGCTTGCTGTAGCTGATCGCGTAGATTCTGCAGGGCACTCGCGATTTGAGCTTCGGAAGCATCGCCACGCAGCTCAGAGCCTTGGCGCAAGCGATCTGCACTTCGTTGGAAACGAGAAGAGAGGTCAGCCTGATTTGCTTGCCCTAACGCTTCGCGAATTTTCGAGGATGCAGTTCTGTCACTTCCAGCCATGTCCCGCGCTGAATCGCGCAGACCTTTTTCTAAGCGCGCATAGTCGTCCGAGAGTCGTTGACGATCATTGGCCAATCTTTGTCGTTGTTGGTCACGTCCGCCGGAGCCGGAGTCTCCGTTTACCCCATTGCTGCTTTGTTCGGCAAGCTTGCGCATACGATCCGCTTGTTCACGCTGGGCGGCAGCAATGCGATCGGCTTCGCGGTTCAAAGAATCCATACGTCCGGGGTTATCCTTGCTCTGCGGACCACCCATTAAGTTCATGGCTTCTTTTAACCGTTCTGCTGCTCGACGAGCGTCGGCTTGGTTCTGTCCCTGCGATGAAGCACGTTGCATGTCTTCGCGAGCTTGTCGTACGCGATCGAGGGCTTGTTGGATATTTGAATTACTTGCTGACTGGCTAGACTGCCCGCTGCCAGACTGTCCGGAACTAGACTGTCCAGAAGAACCGCTCTGTCCCTGTTGACGAGCCATCTGCTCCAACTGCTTCTGGAGTTCTTCTGCATCGCGTCGCAACATCTCTTGCTGCCAACGCTGATCGAAGTTTTGGTTGCTGGTCCGCTGCTGTTCCGACAAGCTTTCTTGACGCTTCGCCAGTTCATCGAGCTTGCGGAGAGCTTCGTCGATGTCTTGGCCCTTCTTATCGTTCGCCGTTTGATTTGTCTCGTACTGGTTCTTCTGTGTATCCAACTCCAGATCGAATAGGCTCGCTAGATCGCGCCCTGCGGAACCTCCTCCACCTCCACCACCGCCGCTGTTGCCGAAAGCGACCTGAATCTTGCGGAAAGTAGCTTCTGCGCGCAGGAGGTACTGCAATGCCTTCTGCTCGTCAGGAAGGGCCTCGGCCCATTTCTGCAGTTTTAGTTTGTCCGTTGCTGGGCCCATTGCCTCAGCAGCGGAACTCATGTCTTTTTGGAATGCGCTGAATTCTTCGTTTTGAGAGGTCAGCTCTCGGGATTGCAAGCGTCCGGATAAAGAGACAGCTTGTGCCTGTAGTTTTGCCTGCACATCCGAAAGAAACTTAGCAGTATCGGTGCCTTTTTGCTTGTCGGGAGCTTTTTTGCTTACTTGTTGCCATGTGTTGGCGATGATTTCTTTTTCGCGACGTGAAATTTCCTGTTGATCCTGCCCGCCTCCACCTCCACCGCCGCCGCCCGCACCACCGGCTTGGGATTGGGAGAATTCGCGCTCGAAAGGATCGGCTTCAACGAACATGATGTCGGTTTTAGTCTCGGCTCGTGCATCCTTAGCTGTTGCATACATGCTAATGATGTCGCCAGGCACCAGCTTGTAGTCTTCAAGGAAGAGCGTGGTGCTTCCGTCGACTTTCTTTTCGTTTTTCGTCTTTAAAAGGTCGATGGTTTTTTCCGGACCCCCGTTGACGGAAAAGTGCAGGTCAAAAGATTTCAGTCCAAAATCGTCGTTGGCTTGAACAGCGACGCCCACTTCTTCAATTGGGCTGGCGCGATAGTCGCGTCCGGGCTTCACGATTTGAATCTCGGGGGGATTCGCCTTAGCAGCTGCAATAAAGTAGTCCTCGGACAACCGCATCGACTGCCCGCGATCCAGAGCGCCGATGTGATAGGCTCCATCCCTTTCCATCCGAATTGAGCCTTTATAGATGTTGCCTTCGCCACCACTTAGCTCAATTTGCTTTTCTTCATCCAGCACCAGGACGCCATTACTTAATGGGCGGTCCATTGTGACTTCCAGATCGGCAACCGTTCCTTCAAGCGCGCGCAAATCGCCAGCATTGTCTTCCACGCTGGGTGCCATGCCAGTCCATGCGGGATAGCGATAAGTGACCTTTAGCTTTTTGACTGCGGGGAGGTCTGCTACTTGAATGGTGAAATGAGGGGACTTGAGTGCGCCTGCCTCCACATAATATTCAACGGCTTCCGGCAGGCCAGCAAAAAGAAATTGATATTTCGAACCTCCGGCCTGCGCCTGCATTGCCACCGGCTCCCACTTGGAAGCGCTCTCATAACGAGCGAAGAGCCGGACCTTTTCGGTTTGGAGTCCTTTTAGTTGAGCCATAACCATTTGATCTGTATTGCGTCGTACGGTGGCATTTCCGGGAGAAACGTGCAAATCGTATAGCGGGGAGTCGTTGTTGCGTTCTCCTGCCCAGAGTAGGGAAGCCCCATATCCTAAATATCCGGGTCCCGACATGATCATCCAGACCAAAACGACGAGAGCAACTGCCCCAGCGCCAGTCCAGGCTGCGTATTTTCCATTTGATACGAGATTGGTCGGCTCAGCTGTTTGAGCAACATTCAGTGTGTCGGCTGCCAATAAATCAATGAAGGGTTCCGCGCTCTGATCGCGCTCCGCAAAAGTTACAAGCCGTTGCTGGAACTGCGGAAACGCGCTCTCGGCTTTCACCACGGCTCTATAACGCGTCAAAAGCCGCAATGGCCAAATGATTCCTCTTGCGATAACCGCAGCCAATATTAAGAACAAGACCGAACGAGACGCCACTAATCCAGTTTTGGGGAATGCGTAGTGGTTGAGGATGAGAACCAGGACGAAGGTCACTATCAAAGCCGTGCCGATGAGCACAGCAATGCCGCGCAGCAAGGCATCTGTTTTTAACCGACGCTCGATCTGCCGGATATAGGAGTTGAGCTGCTCGCGCGGGCTCACGAAGCCTCCTTCTGGAAGTTTAAGTATCTGCTGGAAAGGGCCGATTCCACAAGCGCCGTGATAGCGGCCAACACCATAAAAACCAGCCAAAGGCTCCTAGGTTCTTCTGTCTGCGATGCGGCTTGAACTGATGTTGTGCTTTGGGATGAAGGAGTTCCGCGCCAAACTGCCAAAACGTCGTCAGGAATGACGTCTAAATCCGACTCTCGGCGATCAGCATTCACTCCGACCAAATCCTGCCGTCCGTTGCGCAGGCGTAGTTCGTAGAAACCAGCGCTATTTAGTTGATAGGACTGGGCGGAGCTTGCCTCGCTAAGAGACAGTGGATGCTTGCCCATCGGATCGATCAGATCCACGCTGATGCCTTTTTCTTTGGCCGTTCTTAGCTCCAAAAATGATCCCACAGCTCGCGATCCGGTCCGACCTGCAGTGCCCGACAAATATCGAGCAGTGCCTTCAATAAATGGGATGAATGCCGGATGGAGAGGAAAGTCATTAGTCAAATTATCTAGTCCAGACCCGAGCAACAGCACGCGTCCTTCTCCCACTTTTTTTTCCAGCAGAATTGGGGTTCGATCCGTGAGCCGCGCGACCACTCTCGCATCGCCGGGATCGACAATTGATGCGTAGAAGAACCTTACTCCAGCCCAGGAGTCAGCAGTCTGAAGTGACGGATGAGCTGAGTCAGCTTCCCCGATGTCCAAAAAACGATCGCCAGATCGAGAGTAGAGCTTCGTATCTCGAATTCCACCGCCAAATACAGGGATATGAGAATTTCGTGTGGAAGAGGTGCCAGCTGCAATAAGGACTGACCCTCCACTTTGCACAAAACGAGATAAATCGGTATCGAAAGATGATGGTAGTGAGAGTACATCCGAGAGCACCACAAACGCATAACGTGACGGCTCTACTGTGGTGAGACGTTGGACCGAGACTGGTTCGGCCAGAAAAGCAGCTTCGGCCGCAGAACTCAGTGCAGTGCTGAAGTAAAGAGGGGAACGGGTATCGGATGCCTGATGAACAAAGAGAACTCGCTGTGGATCTGAACGTTGCACCGCGAAGAGAATGGAATCGTCTGCTGACAGAGCGTCGGCAGAATCGATCTTCACAGCGCAGCGGTTCAATCCATAAGGAATGTCGAGCGAAGCGAACTCGACATTCGCCCGGCCTGATGCCGGAACATTTACATTCTGATTTGCGATGGTCTTACCATTTGCGACAAGAGAAACGGTGCGCATAGCAGCTTGCGTGTGGTATCCAGACACAACTGCCTGAATCTTGGTCTTTTTAATATTCCAAACTTGTGGCGGAGCATTCACACTCTCAACCGTCCAGTTCGGCACTGAATCTTTAGCCGCCGGATGCAAGGTCAACGAAACATTCGACGGTAGCGCCATCTCAGAGAAGCTGCCCGGCATGTCCGATTTCTGAAGGTCGCTGAACAGGTGCAACTCAATGGGAGTACTGCTTGCTTCGGACATCGAGCGCACAGCGCGAACCAGCTCTCCAAAGTTTCCGCGGGTATCGGACGGCGTGATGCCTTCAATCGCTGCCCGCAAAGTCCCATCTTCTCGAGAAGGTTGAGTCATTGCCTGCAGAGTCGATCCGAAAGTCATTACCTGCACAGGGTTCGAGACTTTCGATCCCAAAAGCGACAGGGCTTGTTGTTTGGCGTCCGCCAATCTGCTGCCGGCACGCATGCTCAGTGAATTGTCGATCACAAACAACTGCAGCTTATTTGCGCCAATTCCAATGGCGTGACCTGTGATGAAAGGGCTCGCGAAGGCCAGAATAATGAAAAGAAATAGCGCAAGTCTCAAAGAGAGTAAAAGTAGATACTGAAGTTTCCGGTGCTTGATGGAGCTCTGCGTGCGAGGCTCAAAAAACATCAGTGAGCTGAAGGGCTTCGGCTCGCTGGTCTGCTTACGCAGCAGGTGTAGATAAATGGGAAGCCCGAGGGCGACAGCGCCCGCAAGAAACCACGGAGCCAGTAAGCCCATCTAATTTCTCCCCTGCCGAATGGTGAGATATTCTCGCAGCGCCTCATCTAGTGGGCGGTCTGTCCGCAAAAGATGGTAGGTCATTCCTGCCCGTTGCGCGCCTTCACGAAGGTCCTTGATGTGCTCGTCGATTTTTTGCTGATATTCAACCTTGGCGTATTCAGGCGTAACTTCCATCTTCTCGCCGGTTTCGAGGTCATACATCATCACAGGGCTGCGTAAGTTAGGACGAATCTCTTCCGCGTCCAGCACATGGAACATCACTACATCGTTTCCATGGAATCGCAAGGGCTCTATGTTGCGAATGACAACATCAGGCGGCTCGCAGAAATCAGACACTACCAGAACGATTCCTCGACGGCGGAAAAATTCCAGAAAATGAGATAGGGGCTGCCGCAGGTTAGTCCGAGCCTTCGCTTCCGCCTGTTCCAGGCCCGCGAGCAATCGATGCAGCTGACCTTGACGAGTGGACGGACGCACATAATTTCGAACTTCTTCGTCGAAGACGATGAGTCCCGCAGCATCGCGCTGGTTGTGAATTGCCAGATAGAACAAAGATGCGGCGAAGAAGCGGGCATAATTCATTTTGGTAACGCCATTCGACGAGAAGTTCATTGAATTGCTGGCGTCCAGAATGATCGTGAGCAGGCTATTGGTTTCGCCGTGGTACCGCTTTAGATAGCAGCGTTCGGTGCGAGCGAAGACGTTCCAGTCGACGTGGCGCAGATCGTCACCGGGCGTGTATACGCGATATTCCGCGAATTCCTGGCTAAAGCCGAAGTCAGGAGAGCGATGGAGGCCGGCAACAAAACCGTCAACCACGGTTTTGGCGATCAGTTCCAGATTCGAGATAGCCGCCAGAACCTTAGGCTCGAGAAAGCGCTGCAACTCTAAACTCCCTTCGGAGGAGGAATTTGGTCGATCATCTTTCTCAGAATTTCGTCGGCGTCGATGCGATCCGATTCCGCATGGAAGTTGAGCAGGATGCGATGCCGTAAAACTGGAATTGCCATCGCCGTGATGTCTTCATACGCGACGTGATAACGGCGACGCGATAGCGCGCGAGCCTTAGCAGCAAGAACGATGAATTGTGCTGCGCGGACGCTGGCGCCATAATTTACATATTTTCTGACGAGTTCCGGAGCGTCTTCATTCTTGTGTCTAGTCGCGCGCACCAATCTCACGACATAACGCGCAAGCGAATCGCCAATGGGCACCATTCTGACGACCTTCTGAAACTCAACGATTTCGTCAGCATTAGTCACGGCCTGAATTTCAGGATTACGAACCGCAGTAGTGAGATCGACGACCTTCACTTCATCGTCCGCGCTCAAATAATCCAGAACCGTGTTGAACAAAAATCGATCCAGCTGTGCTTCTGGAAGAGGATAAGTGCCTTCAAGCTCAATTGGGTTTTGCGTCGCCAAGACAAAAAATGGTCTTGGCAGCTGGTATTGATTTCCGCGCACGGTGCAGGAAAGCTCCTGCATGGCCTCTAGCAGTGCCGACTGAGTTTTTGGTGGTGTGCGGTTGATTTCGTCCGCCAACAGAATGTTGCCGAAGATTGGCCCCGGGACAAATGTCCAGCGGCGTCCACCTGTTGTGGGATCTTCTTCAATGATGTCGGTGCCCGTGATATCGGAGGGCATTAGGTCAGGGGTGAACTGAATTCTTCGGAATACCAGGCCGAGGGTCTGGGCAATGGTGCGGACCATAAGGGTCTTTGCAGTTCCAGGAAGACCGGTTATAAGGCAGTGCCCACCGACAAACAGTGCGGTCAGAATTTGATCGAGCACCTCGTCCTGACCGACGATTACTTGCCGCACCTGGGCAAGGATGTCGTCCCGCACCGCTTGGAAACGTTCGACACGATTCCGTAGTTCTACAGAATCAAGGTTAACTTCCACAGGGGTAGCCATCCGCTATTTCCCTTTCTTGGAGTCCTCAAGTTGCAAAAGTAACTGCTGTGCTGGTCTGTAGCCGGGCGCCGTTTCCAGTGCCTCCAAAACATACTGCTCCGCCTTCTCCTTTTGCCCTGCGGCAGCATATGCCTGTGCCAGCTTAAATTGTCCTGATGCTTTATCGAGTGGCTGCGACGCCAAAACGCTACCGTACTCCCGGATCGCTCCGTGGTAATTCTCTTGGGCGAAGTACAAATCGCCGAGGTGCCGGTGCAACTCTTCATTATTGACAGGGTAAATGAAATTGATCCTGTCCAGTGTAGCGGCAGCAGCCTGTTTGTTGCCCGTTTCCTCTTGCAGGCCAGCAAGCCTTTTTAACGCATCGGGATCTCTCCCGCCCAGCTTTTCATAGGCTGCAAGGATCTCCATTGCAGAAGCCTTGTTGTCCTTAGCCAGATAGGCTTCCGCTAAAAACTCATAGGGATTGGCTTCATACACATACTCGGGATAAAGTTTGCGAGCCTGCTCGCCAAGCCTCAGAACCTCATCCATCTTTTTTTCTTTAGCCGCTTGTGCCAGAGCTTTTAAAGTCGTGCGCCATTCGTTGAAATTAGCCGCGCTTTTACCGTCCTGCTGCGACATCAGCCATTCCATGAATTGCTTGTCGAAATCCTCTGGCTTCATTCCTAAAGTTCGCTGAATGGTCTCTGGAGTTGACTTTAACTCCGCGAACGAATGAACCATGTCGAGCAGTTTGTCCGATCCCCAGCGCATCTTAATGTAGTCGCAAATTCGTCCCGCCTGATAATAGGAAACAATGACTTGCGAAGGGTAATCAGGATGAATGAAGCCTTTGTCCATATCTGCTATCGGCAGCAACTTCTTGTCGCGAATGGCAACTAAAACATCAGGCGTAACGCGGTCACCCCATTCTGGCGATGCTTCGGTTTCTTCGTGTACGGCAAGACCTTCCGTAAACCAGCGCGGAACACGCTGATTTGTTGCCTGGAGGATGAAAACGTGACTCATTTCGTGCCAGAGAGTGCTGGCCCAATGAAAGTCCCCAGGTTTGCGGCCGGATGGGCTATCCATGGCGATTGTCTCGACAAACGTCACGCCCAAGGCACCAAGTCCGGGCATGCCCATGGTGCGAACGGCGAAGTCTTCATGATCCGGATAAACCTCTATCTGTACCGGACCAGGCAATTTCATTTTGTACTTCTTCTCATAAGTAGCGATTGATCGCTTAACTTCCGCTGCGAAGTATGGACGGAGTACCTCCGCCTCCTTCTTATGAAGGATCAGTACCTGCCCGTCCTCTTTAAAAGTGATGAAATTCTTATAACTATCGAGTAGCCGCAGGCTGTTAACCGTCGCCGAGTTGCGGTAGCCATTGTTGTAGGAAAGCTCGAGTTCTTTGCGTGCTTCCTCAGGCTGGCCGAGTCGCATCAAGTTAATGCCCAACTCCGAGTGAGCCGACCACAGCATGGGATCGAGCTTCGTCGCCTGTCGCAAAAACTTAACTCCATCTTCATAGCGACGGTTCAAAACCAGGTGGTGGGCAATCAATGCGGGCGCATCTCCGTATCGCGGATTTACTGCCGTTACCTTCGCCAGCCAGGCATCCGGCGGACGATCCGCTAAAACGTCGATTGCCGCATGAATTGCCATGGCATCTAACGCCTCGGAAGAGAGCTGCAGGGCAGTATCGGCCTCCTTTGCTGCGGCTTCTTTTTGGGAATCTTCCAGTGCCAGGTTGGCTAGCAGTTCGTGAGCTGCAACCAGCTTAGGATCCAGCTCGAGTGCTTTTTTTGCCCACACGTCGGCTTTACCATCGAACCCGTCTGCACTCACCTGAGCCAAGCCAAGGTAAGCTTTAGCATTCATCGGGTCCAGCTTAATCGCTTCTTGAAACAAGCCTTGCGCATCGGCATTGTTGAACTGGTCGTGTAAGAGCATTCCCCAGCGCACGCGATAGTTGGCATTCTTGGGAGATTGAGCAACTAAAATTCGGAAAGCCTGGTTTGCCTCTTGAAAATTTCCGATGCCCCACAAGCCTTCAGCTTGTAGGTAAGAATCTTTCTGGCGGCTGAGATTTTCGAAACAAGCTTTTTCCTGATCACGCTGTCCATGACGACGAAGAGTTTGGCACTCGTCCAGTGAGGTGGCAGCGCACAACGGCGTCGTTAGCACAGCCAATCCAGCTAAGATCGTCTTGGCCCACCGTGTCATCTACTTGTCTAGCTCCTGTTGTACTCGTGCCAACTCCAGTAGAGCCGCGGAGATTTGCTCCTTATATTCGTCCTGCTCCATTGCGGCCTTTTGATACTTCAAGGAATCAATTTTTTGTTCCAGAGCTTCTTTCTTCTCCAGCAATGCCCGCTTAGCCGGATCAGAAAAGGCTTTTTGCGTACTTCCAATGCGAATCAAAGAAATGCTTGAAAGCAGCTGACCTTCTCCATCCTGGATGGATGCAGCGCGCACAGGTTCAGCTTTGCCTGCGTCCTCAAATACTGCGTGTTCAGTTGCGAGTCGATTTTGCGACTCATAGAACGCGCTGGTCTTCCGATTGGCATAAAGAAATGCCTCAAGTCCGCTAATGCTTTCGTTTTTATCTAAATCCGATGTCGGATCCCTTAACGACTCCACCCAATAGCGCGCGAATACAGTTGCATTCTTCTCAGTTCCTGTCTTTGTCGCCATCACGACTGCGCGCCCGGGTTTTCGGAGCGCCGCAAAAATTCCGCCGCTGGAGCTTGTCGTGTTTACCACAAGCTGGCGTTTCGATGGAATTCGATCGCAAAGTGCAGCTAGCTCATTTCCTGAAATGTCAGGCCCCGTCAGATTAAATTTGTATTGCTCCCCGTCAAAGGAGCCGTGTCCGATCAGAACCAAAACAAAAACATCCGTTGCTTTTGCTTGTTTCGCTACGGTCTCCAGAGTCTCGGTTAGCTTTGCCCGCGTGGACTGAGATCCAGAGAGGGTGTAAACGTGCGCATCATCTCCAGAGCCCTTAAATAATTTGTCGAGATCCGTGGCAGTTTGCGCGAAACGCTGGTCGTAGTCTGGCTCGCCTCCAAGACCGCCGACCGTCACGAAATAAACGCCAGCATGTAACCAAGCGGTAAGCAGCATCACAAACGCGAAAATGGAAAAGGGCTTCACAGCGCTCCCCACTTTCTTCGCAACAGCCATTCCGACCCACGTAACAACAACAGCACTAAGAAAATTGCTGGCATATTCCAGAGTTCTTTATTCTCGCGAACCGTGATTCCAGCCTCAGAGAGCGGAATTTCACTGCTCAGCTGAGAGAGTTCGTTCAGCTTCCAATATTTTCCGTTAGTCTCTGCAGCCAGACCTTCGAGAAGGGGTTTGTTCTGTTCCACCCGAAGATTCTCAGCAACTCCATCTAGACGCTGAAAGGGAACTGTAGATCGACCTGCTTCCTCTCCCGCCTTTTGCGCGGATATTTCGGCTACGTAAGGCCCTGGTTTTTGAGCTGTCCATTCCAGCTGGAAAATCCCGGGATTATCTTGAACCGGAGACATCGGCACAAATTCAGAAAGATTGTCCGGACCGATAATGTGCGCAGCCACCTTCGAATCGCCAGCCGGTAAATAGTTTTTGTCTCTTACCTCCGCCGTGATCTTCACGCGGCCTTCATCGAACAACATCTGGTTCGGCATCGATGAAGTCACGTGCCCCGGCGTGTCCATCACTAGCCATCGAAGCAACTGCTGCCAGAACATATTGTGCGTTGTATCGCCCAGCGGCTGGCTCATCTGCCAACGCCAAGTTCCGCCGCTAGCCAGTACCGCCGTCCTTCCGCGCCCATAGTTCTGAGTAATTAGGAAGGGCATCTTGCGGTTTCCGACGTGCATATCGGCCAATACGGCCGCCCCAGGCTTCGGGCTACCAGGATCTTGATAATCCATCACATAAGGTAGCTTCTTCCACCGGTCGGCGTTCTTCTGAGGATCGTCTAACAAGCGCGTGATCAGGCTATCGATCCCCACAGAGGTGAGTTCCACGGTCGCCGGATCACGATGGAACGTCCCTGACTTACTCGGAAGCTCGACCGGTAGTAGATCCGCCAGGTTAGATGCGCCCCATATGCCGTCAGAAAGGGAAGCGCGCCCTCCTAAAAAAAGAATCCCACCCCCGCGCTTGTCCGCGAAGTCTCGAAGCAACTGTTGTTGTTCAGGAGTGAAGTAACCGGCTTCTACTGAGCCGATGATGATGCCGTCATATTCAAATAGCTCTTCTACTTTGGTGGGAAAACCATCCGCTAGCTCTTGTGGGTTATCGATGCCTTGTCGATAGATCTTATTCTCAGTCGTCCTAAGCATAGAAACGAGATGAACGATTCGATCGTCGTCTTCGGCCCGGCGAATGAATTTGTACTGCCACCGCGGTTCGCCCTCCAGATAAAGGATGCGACGCTTCTTCGAGTCAACATTGATGACACGTGTGACACTGTTGTTGCTCGTATTGGTCTCACCGGCAACGGGTTCGACCGAGAACTGTAATGACCGGACTCCAGCACTCCCTGCATTAAAAAGAAGTGGCTCTGTCTGAATCCCGCCTTCGCTGCCAAAGGTGAAATCACGAGCGGCGAGAATCTTTTGGCCATCTCTGACAATGAGTTTTGATCTTTTTCCGCTGAAGCCGCTCTGATGGAAGCTGATCCTCGCGGTGAGTCGTGAGTCCGCCATCGATTGAGGAGGCATTACCGCGTCATCGATCTCGACGTCATTCCTCAGCTTTTCGTCTCCAAGTCCCACCGTATGAACGGGAATTCGCCGCTCACGCAGCTGTGCAATGGTTTCGCGATCGATGCCCCCCGAGTTATCAGCTCCATCACTAAAAAGGACAACAGCTCCCAGAGGCAGCCCAGCAGTTTCTGCCGTTAGCTGTCGAAGACCCTCACTAATCTGAGTGCTTGCCCCTGCCGGTTTGAGCTGGTCGGGCCGCTGGATACGCGTAAGACGATTGTCCAATTGATAGAGACGGGTCTGGAATTCTTTTTGGAGCGAAGTCAGCACGCCACCCTGTAAAGCGTTCACCGCTTGGGTCTCTCGAGCCATACCTTGATCGGCGGTGGCCATGCTCTTCGAGCTGTCAACGAGCACCGCAATAATGTTTTGTTGCGGTTTCAGCTGCGCCACTACAAGCGCGGGCTGCCAAATAAGCGTGAGGAGAATGGCCGCGAGGACAAACTCCAGAAGCCAAAGGACTCCTGCGCGCCAGTTCCTTAAGTTAGATTCGGTTTTCGGCAAGCGGGAGTAGATAAGCACAGCCAAGCCGACGCCTGCAGCCACCACCAGCAGGGCTAGAAGCCACTTGGGCCAGGCGGAAAGTAAGGCGAAATGACCCTTGGCGAAGATCGCGAGGGGGTACTTAAAGAAAAATTGAAACATGTTCGATACAAAAGCTGAGCCCTGTCCGCGGTCCTCAGTCTCGATTTTGCTGCCTTACCCCTTCGCCGATGTTATGCCTAAAACCTGAACCAGGTAAAGATTTCATCCCACTTGTAGCTGGCGGGTGAGATCACAGCAAATTCAATAATTCGATTCAAACGATGCAGCCACTCCAACCCTGGCTCGAGGTAAAAATCCCGTTACGTAACGAACGTACGCCACGATTTGCTCCGTGAGATTGAGCGGAGCGTGGTCCAGATTTGATGAACCGCCATCAGTTTCGGAGGTTGAATTCTTGTTCGCAACTTCACTAAAACAAGGCTCAAACTTTGAAGGGAATCCACCCGCGTGATTTGAGAAATAACCGTGCATGCTCTTGGCGATGGGAGGGGAAGGTTACCAGAAACTATCGAGCATTTCTATCGCCGGAGCCTAGTAACCTTGTGCAATTGCAACTTGGCGGACCGTCAACATTCCGGTAAATGCCCAAAATCTGTTGCGATTCGCGTAGATTCCGACAGCGAAACCTTAGATTTCCTACACAACTTCCATCCAGTACCTAACCCTAGCTTTTCATTGGAGTTTCAATCATGTATGGTGATTCCACACCTTCCAAAAAGTCAGGAGTTTCGATGTATCCGGATTTAATGGTTATCCCCATGAGGGAAGAGTTAACGCGGCTAGGAATTCATGAACTTCGAAGTCAGGATCAGGTCGATCAATTTGCGAAACGGCCGGGGACCTCAATGATTGTGGTGAATTCGATATGCGGATGCGCTGCCGCCAGAATGCGCCCTGCAGTTCGGATGGCGCTCGAAAAGTCGCCCCACCCGGATCAGATGGGGACTGTTTTTGCCGGCCAGGACCAGGACGCGACGACTCGTGCCCGTTCCTATTTCACGGGCTATCCGCCATCTTCTCCCTCGATTGCACTTATGCAGGATGGAAAACTTGTTTACATGATGCAGCGCAGTGACATCGAGCACCGCGATGCGACCGACATCGCCAATGAGTTGTCGAAGGCTTTGACCAAGTTCTGCGCCGTCTCGAAGTAAATCAAGCGCCGTTTGCATCGTAGCGAATCCTAATTCCTCGCCGCTCCATTGCGGCGAGGAACGGTCCGGCCGGAATATCGGTCTCCTGCTTGATCGTGCCGCGTTGTTGAATGACCCCGGCAGCCAGCATTTGCACCACGACGGAGGCAGGCCACGCGGTTGTCCTCATCATCGATGTTAGTCCCGTAGCGGGATCGAAATAATCCACCAACGTGAAGCTAAGAACTTGTTTCGGAACCCCTCGACCGAACAAATCTTTCAACTTGTGGGTCGGTGAGTGAGCCTCCACTCGAAGGATCGTAACGTCGGGATCATTCCCTGACATTTTTTCCAGGAATAGATTTTTCGTAAGTTGTCGCGGGGTTATCTCAGCCTTACCGAGCTTGAGCTTTTGGCTGGAAAACATTCCCAAGTCGTAAAGACCGCGAATGAGCGACAAGTGCCCCGGATAACGGAGGGTCTTCTCGAAGCATTCGCCTACCTGTCCTTGAAATGTTTCCGGAAGAGTTGAAGTCCCACCTGAGGTGTGGAAGGCTTCTAAAAGAGGAGACTCGCCGATTCTGATTTTTTCGACTTCAGTAAGCGGCTCGATAATTGTCACTCGTCCACTGCGCAAGATTTTAGCGGGCTCTACGTATTCATTGATCAAGCCCTCCACCGAGAAAACCAGTTGGTAGCCAAAGGGTGGCTTCGGGGTTTTCGGGAGCCCTCCAACATAAATTTTGAGGGCATCCGCCTTGCCCCCTATACGTCTCATCAATTCGCCAGCGAGGATAGAAGCCAATCCAGGAGACAACCCGCAATCGGGGGCGATAGTGATCCCCGCACGCTCAGCTCTATCCGACAACTTAAATTCTTCTGCCACGACAGCGTTATTGCCGCCTAAATCAGCGAAGTGAATGCGGGCATCAATCGCTCCCTTTGCCAGGCCCACATTGAAGAAATAAGGTACGGCGGAAAGAGCGGCGTGGTGGCGTCCCATCAGCCGCGATACATGCTTGCGGTTGCCGGCATCCAGCTCAATCGCCGAAACGTTATAGTTCTTTGTTAGCTTGTTCACGCGCGCAGCCGCGGATGTTGCTCGATTCCCGTCCTGGTCGGCGATCGTTACCGATTCCACGGCGACCGAACGCGCCATATCGTAGGCGGCGGCCGTGCCCATCATCCCAGCACCAATTACAAGCAATTTCATGGATCGCTCCAGGACAAATTACTGGATCAGATTATCAGTTGATTTCGAGCGACAAATTAACGGCCGAGGGAGGTGGAAGGTTTCGAGATAATCCTGCGTTCAACAGCTAAATTCAGTGACTTAATTTCTTCTTTCTCCGTTCGCGTCACAAAGGAGAGGAACTGTGGATATTCCTTCGACAAAATAACTTGAACAGGAATGTTGAACTCACGTTGAAACTCGAGTGTATTTTCGCCAACGTTCTTCACGAACGACAAGTAATTTCCAAACTTACTGTACTGATGACTCTCTGGAGTGACGGCAGAAATCGAAACACTGGCGGGTACGTGTACGTACAACGTCAGAGATTCAAATAGCGGCGAATCGACAAACAAAGGAAAGGTGCGGGATTCGGTTTTCGCATAGACCTTCCTTAGATCGAATGTAGGGACGATACCATTTAGCTCAGTGTTTGGTTCGTCCACGTTCAGCGCGTCTTCAATCACGCAATCGAAGCTCACTTCTAACGGTAGATCGGTATTTCCCTCATTCTTAGATTTTCCTCGAACGCCGCTCGCACCCTGAAAAATCCCGGAAGCCAGTTGCTCGAAATATTCGCTTCGTTTAACCGAGTCAGCATTGGTCAACTGTCTTCGTGCCTCCGCCGACCGCGACGCTCCCAAGCGAATGTTGACGTGTGCCGTCATTGTGCCTTCCCCGTCAAATTTCAAGTCGCCTTCTGCCACCGTGTGTTCCTGCTGGGGATCGCGCAACAGACCGATGATGGGCGATTGGGTTTTTGGTGCTGACTCGAGTGCAACGTTTAGGGCGTCACTGGTCTCAAGATCCGGAGGCAGCAAATCGAACGCATGCTCATCTCCCTCGGCGTCAACCAGTACATTCCGCGGTTTGCCAGGAGTTGCGAGGCGAAACATGACCAGGGGCCGGGGATATGCCCGCAGATGTGGCACTGCAGGGATGGCCGAGTCGACTTCTCTCGCCATCACCAAATCAGCTTGCAGTCCAAGATCTCTGGCGATAGCCAACATTACGGCGGTGCGGCTGCCTGCGCGTCGCGCCAACGTCCGTTCCGCAGAAGGAATAAATCCCGGTACGATGGTTTTCCGGGTACTTCGAATGGTGCTGGCCACGTAGTGGTAGATCTGACGCGCACGTTCTTCGTCGCTTCCGGCGCTGAACAGCTTTGCTGCCTCTTCAACGCGGAACCCAATGCGTACAGCCTGAATAAATTGATCTCGCAGGTTGTCGCGGATTTCTTCCCAACCCTTTTCTGCTGCAAAAATTTGTACGGTCGGAAGTAGGGGCATGTGAGGAGTAGAAAGTTCCTCGTACGCCTCTGGCAGGGAATGCATCTCCCAGGACAAAATTCTCTGTCCGTCGTGAATCGCCGATTCGCTTTCAGGCTCACCAAACGGAACCGCACGCAGCCGTTGATCTTCCGGCGCGATCACCACGAATCGCGAGTTCTCCACCGGCATCTTGAAAGAGCCGAAAGTGAACTGGAATTTGTCCGGGTTCCCATCAACGCCCCCGCGGGGAAACGTCATGACATATTCCTGTTCCACAGCATCTCCCGGCATCAGAGCCGGCATTGTGATGGTCTCTTTATGATTTGTGAACTCGGGCTCAACGATGCTACCGTCAGCCTTAAGAGTTCTTAGTTCGATGATCTCCGCGCCTGTCGGTATTTGGGCTTCTCGGTTCTGGTCGACACCTTCCCGATTCCGCAACCGCACTACTCGATGTTCATACACCAGCACTGAATTGTCAGCGTTAAGTTGAGTAACGCGATCGTTTACAACAAGTGAAGCAGGTCTCGTATCCGCGGTCTTCTTCTTCAGCAGATCCCAAACGTCGCGACGATACGGTTCGTAAAAGCCAAGTTTTGTAATTCCTGATCCATTGCTATCCAGAGCAGATGCAATATCGGCAGAAGTTGCGATTCGCGTGTATGTTTCGGAATTCGGCGCCATGCTCGCGAGGTTGTGAGCTGCAGTTCGTGCCTGCTCACTTTTACCCGTAAGCACTAACTCCTGCACTAGAAATTCTTGTATTTCGCGACGCAACGGATATCGTTGCGCCAGATATTCTGCTTCCAGCGCCGCTTCTTCATGCTCGCCAGCCCGGCTCAGAACTTTGACTCGATCCAGCGAACCCGGGGCGCAACCCGAAAGTAAATTTGCAATATTGTTGGCTTGCTCAAATCGCTTCTGTCTGCTGTACCAATCAAAGGCGTCCATCAAATTGGAACAGGAGGGATGAATAGTAATCGTTTTGCTGTACGCGTCGGCTGTCCTGGCTATGTCTTGCTTCCAAGCAAGTACTCTAGCGAGCAGCTCTGTGGCGGGCGCAAATCGGATTGGGCCCGTCTCAAAGGCAGAAAGATATTGCAGGGAGAGGTCGGCCTTGCGGTTTTCGAAGGCTGCCTTTGCAAGCTCGTAGGAAAGCAACAGGGCATTCGGTGCTAGTGCGATCCCCGACCGCAAAGCATTTCCTGCTTCCGGTGCGTCCTCTGAAATATGGTTCCATGCAGCTGCCAATAGGAATTTTGCGCTGGCATTTTCGAGGTTTCGCAGCTCTCTAACTGACGCCTCGAAGCTGCCCGCCCAATATTTCAACGCGCCAGAAATATATGCATCTTCAGCGGTTTGCCCACTTTCTTCAGGGACTTTCATCCGCGCTTTGACGGCGGTACCGGGTAAGGATTTCACGACAGAAACTTGAAATGGCATCGCATACGGCAGAAATTTCACCAGAAGTCGATGGCGCCCTGGCCGCATCTGTAACGATACCCGGAGAATTTCTCCGTGATTTCGAAAGCGATTATCTTTGCGAAGGACACTCACCTCATCTATGAAGACTTCTATCGTGCCTGGGCTTTGTACTCTTAAAATGCGGGTTCCGCCGTCGCTGACTCTCAAACTCGCGGCGGCATAAAAGACTCCTTTGCGTTTGAAGTACTCAGGCAAAACAAAGCTGCCATCGTCAAAACGCAAACTTTCAGTTTTGCGCCCGTCGGAGTCGTCTTTGCGAAGATCGTCTTGCTCAGGTTCCCATTTTTGTTCGAAATCGACGTTTCCGAATTTCCCGAATGGCCCTGCGACTCTCCAATCTGTGACCAAGCCGGAATCCACAGCCAGCTTGAGTGGAGACAGGCCAGGAGCGCCATCCATAGCCGCGGCCAGCAGAGCACTTCGAATGTAGTTGCCCAGCGCAAAGTCGTTGCTGACTAATACTTTAAGTCGCGGAATCGCTGCTCGAAATTGTTCTGTGTTTGCTGCCAGACTTAGGATTCGCGCAGCAGCAATCGTGATTCGAGAATCGCCATCGAACTTTTGCTGACAAAGTCGAATCGCTGCATCCAATTCGGTTTCGGGGTCAGCCTGAAGACTCGCCGCCTCCATCAGGACAAAAAGTGCGTCCCGTTTTGAGGGGTACTTAGCCAATATCTTAGTTGCTAGTTCTCTTGCAGTACTGAGATCTGATCTAAGCCAAAGCGCCTCTCTGGCTTGAGCCGTTAGTTTCAGCGACTCGGTGGCAGACACCTGAGAAGAAGGGCTCGAATTCTTAATTGGAAAAGGTTGGGCCGAGAGGCTTGCTGCGAGGAAGAGAAGGACCCCCGGCCACCGCACTAGCTTCCCGCCAGCCGGACTTTGATTTCGCTGCGGAACGCCTGTTCTACGTCCTGACAAAAATTCCGGAAAGCCTCGTACTCCTCTGATGAGATACGAATTTTACGGAACTGAACGGATGTCACGATGGAAAGCTCTCGATCTTGACGATGGAATTTTATGTTGGCGAATCCAAATGGAGTGTCAATTTGGACATTTTGCGGAATTGATTCAAACGAAGCGCCATCCGGAAGAACAAAGTGCAACTCTTCTTGCGTGGTCCATGGAGCAGGTAGAGTCAGATCCTGTGTGCGGCTCTGTAGTGTGGCGAGCCGCTGCACATAGCTGTGCTTCATCCAGGAGGGAACCAGAGAAAAAGTCTTTCGCCCGGCAAAACTAGTTAACGAGCCCTTAAATTCAACATTGATGTCGCGTTCAAGATCGGTCGCACCGTCGACGGACACATCCTCGACGTGTACGCTCGGATAGACTTCGGCCAAGCTATTTCGCACCGAATCGCGCTGCCGGTCTAAAGATTCAAAATCCTTACGAAGTCCCGGCGCGTCTTCTCCACGCGTATACGCCGAGCCACTGAACTCGATTTTTCCATCTGTTTGCAACCGGGCACGCACCACCCGGTGTGTGAAGTTTTCCATCGGCAGAGTGATCGGGATGCGCCGCATCTGAGCATCGCCGTCTAGCGAAACGGTCAAAGCCATTGCTCCTTGATCGTCCAACGGGAGCTCGCGGAATCCAGCGTACTCGGCAGTTCCATCCAGCCAAAGGTTGTACTTCGGAACGTACACAACCGCATGGTTGAACACTGATAGTGAAATTGCTTGATCGGAGACATCTCCCAGCTTGCGTGTACGGACCAATGCGATCTCGGCATCCACGCCGGTTGCACGGAGAAGCGCGATCATCAAACTGGCTTTGTCTTTACAATCTCCAAAACGACGCGCAAAGGTTTCGCTGACGGGATAGGGCTTATAGCTGAACACCCCAAATTCCATGGCTAGATAGCGAGTGTTCTTTAGGACAAATTCATGGATAGCACGGATTCGATCAAGTTCAGCACTCTTGCCCGAGATAGTGCGCTGGAGCTCATCACGCAAAGGCTGATTTAGCGCAAATTGTGGCGAGATCAGATTCGCATACCAGCGTCCAAATTCGTTCCATGAACCAAAGCTTGAGACATTTACATAAGGTGCCGTTTCGGTTAGCGAAGGACCGCGTGGCTCCATGGGCAAAGGCGAAACATCCCTTGCCTCCCAAACACGGGTGATCGTATCGTCGCTAGCCGAAATGCGCGCCTTGGCCTGCATCTTTTGTTCAACAATGTTGAGATTGCCACTCGCTGGCGAAATCAGCACGTAACGGCGAAGCCTCTCAGGAAGCCCAGATTGAAAAACCATCAAACTTCCGAAATAGTCACCGTAAGGATTGGCATCTTTCGTCGGAGAAAGCCGATAACTCAACTCAACCACGTCACCCTTTTTCAGATGCGGGAAGCGAAGTACGCGCGCGCGCGTGTCGTAATACATGGAAATATCGACGTCAGCGATCCGATTTTCCCCACCATCTTCTGCGTCGGAGGTTCGCCCATCGGCCTTATAGACCTTGGCCGCCAAAACCGTCAGTTGCTGATTCTCAGAGCTATATTGGATCGAACGCGAAGCAAAATCTCGAACCGCCCGATCTGAGTTCAGGTAATAAACCTGTTGCACCTGCATTGTGCTGAGGCTATTCGCTCCTACCCGCTCGACATTGATGTCCGCCAGCAGGATCGTATTGGCATCGTCAGTCGGTGGGTTCTTATGGAACTGTTTAGCAAGGGCGGCCGCATTCTCTAAGTAGGCAAAAGTATCGCTGGTTGAGTCAGTAATAACTTCTGCTCCGGTGATCTCTTCGCAAACCGGACTGAGACGTGTCTTCTGTTGAGCCAGTACTGCCAGCTTCGCGGTGTCGCGGCGCAACTCATACATCCGTTGAAGGGCTGCGCGCTCGTCAATCCCGTCGAAGTTCTGCTCCAAAGCTGCTTCAGCAAGCTCAATTGCAGGGTCAATCAGCGTAGCCTTTTCCAACGAAAGCGCTAGTTCCCGCTCGAGCCACAACGTATTTGGAAATTCCGATCGTAGTGCCCGGTACTCGCTCAACGCCCGCGACTTTGATCCGCTTGAAAAGTAGAGATCTGCGATCTCTTTGCGTGCCACGAACTGCGTCGAATCGTGAGCAGCGACTTGTTCGAGCAGATCGCGAGCCTTAAGATGCTGATTTCTTCCTTGGTAATAAGTGGCTAATGCGATCTTTACAGAAGTATCATCTGCTGCGATTGCACTTGCCGCGTTTAAAGCAGACTCTGTGCAGTGTGCATCCTGGCAAGCCGACGCCAGGGCTAGCCAGCGACTTGCGGACGGCGTTTTAAGGGCGGCCAATTCCAGATGATCTTTAGCTCCCGGTAAACCACGCTGTTGTTCAAGTAAGCCGATGACATCGAGCTTCGAAGCCGATGTTTGATCTCTCTTTACCTCTTCCGTGGCTTCAGCAAGCAGATTGCTGACTTCCACAGTCTTTGCCGCCGCCGCAAAACGTATGGTATTCAAGGAGGGGATCGAATCAGTCGAGCTCTTAAAAGCGATTCCATTTCCAGACGGCGAAGTGATTCGAAACGCGAATCGCCACCGATCGCTTCCGGTTCGCGCTAGCTTCACCATTACCGAATTCGACCCCGCATGCAGGATTGCTCCTGCGGAATACTGATCGAAACCAGAAACGGATTCGTGCCCATCCGTAAATATTCGATCTCCGTTTACATAAACGGCGACGGCAGCGTCTGAGGAGAAACGAAGCGCTACGCGCTGTGATTCAGATACCGAAATATTCGTAGCGAGAACCGCAGTTACCTGCGTAAAGGTGCCCGCATAATCCCTTAATTCCACCCAAGAATAGGGTGAACCCGCTTCCAATTTCTTCCAAGGAAGCATTCCGGCGAGTTTTGCATCCAGCCCGGCATTGCTTGATACGGGGCCTGCCATTGTCCAATTGCGAATGAACCCGAGATTAGCGATCTTTGACTGAGCGTCGCCAAGCTTCGCAGTCTTGATATCCAGCTGGCTCAGGAGCCAATTAGCTTCCGCGCGGACGAGAGGCGATAGTTGCTCATCTATGGAAGCGTGCAAGAGAATCTGGTTGATAGAAGATGGAGTATCAACGAATTCCCGCAAATCAAATGCATTTTGTAAGAGGACCGCTTTCTCGGAATTGTTCGCTAAATTCCAGCGGGCGGCGAGATCGTCAAGCTTTTGATTGTAAGGATTGCGGGTCGCAGCGCTGCTCTGTGACAGCCCCAGGCCGGTCAGACTGAGCAACAACAGTGCTCTTAATGTAAACCAATAGAAGTTAGACGAAAGACGCATTCGAGCGAAGGTTCTGGCCCAGGGGCCTAATAATTTCAACAACACTATTTCCTCGCCGATACCCGGTGAGGAGTCCCTTGCTTACGTCATCCTCCGGCTTCTTTCCCAGAAGATACAGCCTAGAATTCGTCCGCAGTGGCTTCGTGCTGCAGTGAGTATCGCGCTTTGAAGATTTCCATGAAATGAACGGAAAGTCCTAAGAATTCAGGAGGAAACGCCCTAGTCTTGCGTTCCCTTGGTAATGGCTCGAAACGCGTAACAAAGGTTCATCGGCCAGCAATTCTGGCGTTCGTCTACGACACGCCTGAACCTCAGATCAGGTGCGCGTAACTTCTATTGTTGAGAAGATCAAATCGGAAATTTTGTTCCCGATTTCGTCCTGAACTTGGGACCAGGGTTCTAGTTTCGTCGAGCAGGAATTCCAAATTGGTCTTCTCGGCAAGCAATCCCGAGGTTAGCCGGCGATCAATAACTCTCGCATGAACCGATTCAATCAACATTTCGCTTCATACAAAAGTAGTACGCGTTTAAACAACGCAAAGGACAATGGTCGTTGTCCATCCGTTCATTGTCCTTTCAGCCAATGTCCGTCACGATTATCGTATTTTCACGCTCCGTGAATGCAGCTATCCTACGACCGTAACAAGGGGATGTTCATGAAGACTGTTGCTACTGCCCGGAAACCAAAAATTCAGATTGCCGTCGTCGAGACAGATCCTTTGCGTTTAATTGGACTGCGCGCGCTGTTCGATACGGAATCGGATTTTGAGCTATCTTCCGCGCCTCTCTCCCAAATCGCTGGTCTTACCAATGTTGACATCGTGCTTCTTGGCAATCAGACCGGACAAAATCTGTATGACGTAATGGCTGGATTGAAAGCCGCCCGTCCTGATCTTCGAATCATCGTTACTGGCTCCGGTGCTGATGACGAAATGATTCTGAAAGCTCTCGCGGCCGGAGCCAAGGGCTACGTTGATGAAGCCGCGAGCCCCGAAGAATTCGTTCAAGCGATTCGAATCGTGAATCAGGGATCAGTGTGGGCTCCCCGTCGGGTGCTCTCTATCTTTATCGAGCGCGTTACATCATCGCCGGGTCGCATCTTCCCGGCCGGCCGTGTGACCTTTACAGACCGTGAAAAGCAGGTATTGGAGCTGCTTGTTGTAGGTCGCTCGAACAAGGAAATTGGCAGTGTCCTCGGAATCGAGGAGCGCACCGTGAAAGCTCACGTCGCTAAATTAATGCGTAAAGTGGGCGTCCAGAACAGAATTGCGCTGTCGGTACATGCAATTACGCATTCTCTGGTTGCCAACCGGTAGATAAATTTAGCGGTTCGCAGCCGTTACCAACGGGTAGCCAGCAAACGTGACCGCCGTAACTTGTGGGCAAAGCGAACGTAAAGCATACTCGCTTCACCTACCACAGAACCTGGGAGACGGGGGTTGAGACTGGTAACGAGGGTCACCGGTTTCAGCCCCTAATTTTTTGTCCCTCACCCCGTTTTTTTCGCGAACCCATAACAGCAACCTCACCGCTGTCTGATCCAAAGAACAATTCCGCGCTATGGAGTACCATCAAGACAAGAATTTTTGTCTCCTAGAGGTATTCATGAAGCGTTTTCTGTGGGTAGTGCTGTTCCTCGTTCCGTGCCTGGTTTGGGCTGAAGGAGATCGAGACAAGGCGGTTGAACGTATTCAAGGCTCGGCCACGGTTTTGGACGAGATCATGTCCGCTTCCGATTCGGGAATCCCGGAAGAGATCTTTTCCTCGGCAAAGTGCATAGCCGTAGTTCCTTCCTTGCTAAAAGGTGGCTTGGGGATTGGCGCAGCATACGGCCGAGGCGTCGCCAGTTGCAAAACCGACAAGGGATGGAGCGCGCCTGCTTTTATCGGCGTCAAAGGTGGCAGCTTTGGTTTCCAGATTGGCGGCCAGGCTGTTGATCTGATCATGGTCATCATGAATGACAACGGCATGAAACAGCTTCTCTCCAGCAAGTTCGCTTTAGGAGCTGATGCTTCCGCCGCTGCCGGTCCGGTTGGGCGTCATGCCGACGCTTCCACCGACTGGAAGATGCGTGCCGAAGTCCTTACTTATTCACGTGCTCGCGGGGTATTTGCCGGAATTTCCCTGAACGGAGCGGCAATCACGCAAGACAAAGACATCACTCGTGCCTTCTATGGCCGGATGATCCCATTTCGCACCCTATTGACTGGCGAAGCCGACGCGACCGCCGACTCAAAACCGTTCCTCGATGCGCTTGAAAAGTACGCTCATCCGGGTTCTGCAGGGGCTAAATAGACACCGCAAACAAGGTTTGGATAGGAAAAATCGCAGATCATCGCGAATTCTCCATGCGCTACAAACTGGAATATGCCCCCGTCTGGCTATTAGTTAAGCTTCTTTGGGCGCTCCCGAGGCCGATTGCGCGTGCCATTGGCATTGCAATCGGTCGCTTCGTTTACCTCGTTCACCGGCGACTCCGGCACGCGGGTATGCGCAATCTGGAACTCGCCTTTCCTCAATGGAGTCGAAGCCAACGTAAGAGAGTGCTACGGGGTGTTTTTACAACTATTGGTAGGCAGCTCGCTGACTTTTGCCAATTTCCTCGCTATAACCGCGAAAATATTCAGACCCTCGCCGTGCATGACGGCTTTGAAAACTATCAAGCGGCGAAAGATCGCGGCAAAGGCGTCCTATTTCTCACCGCTCACTTCGGTGGATGGGAGATCGGCTCCTTCGCTCATTCTGTTTATGGCCATCCGCTGAGAATTGTTATGCGCCGCTTGGACAATCCTTACCTGGATCGTCTTGTTGAAAAGCATCGCACTCTATTTGGAAATACCACCTTCGAAAAACAGGATTTCGCACGTGGACTGCTCTCAGCCATGAAGAACAACGAAACCGTTGGCCTTCTGATGGACCAGAACATGACGCCGCCCCAAGGTGTTTTCGTCGATTTCTTTGGGATCTCGGCTTGTACAGCCAGCGGTTTAGCGCGTGTCGCCATGCGCACCGGCGCCGCCGTAATCCCAGCGCTAACGATTTGGGATGACAACCTTGGGAAGTACAAAGTTCACTTCGATCCGGCGCTTAACCTCATAAAAACTGGAGATGACGAACAGGATGTTATTGCCAATACCGCAGCGTTCGTGAAAGCGACGGAAGAACACATCCGCCGTCACCCAGAACAGTGGTTGTGGGTACATCGCCGCTGGAAAACGCGCCCGCCAGGTCAACCCTCGCTATACTAATTCCGGAAATACTTATGAAAGTGCGGGATTTGGCCGCAAAAATTGGCGCCTCTGTCGTCGCAGGTGACGACATCGATGTATCGTCGATCTCATCCCTTGAATCAGCAGCCGCCGGATCCGTTGTTTTCGTCGACAATCCCAAGTTCCTGGAGAATGCCCTAACGTCGCCAGCAGCGGCCGTGATTGCCACGGAGTTTCCCCGTAGCGTGTCTTCGAAAGGTCTTGTTCTAGCTCGTGAGCCGAAACTCGCATTTGCGCGTGCTGCGCGAGTCCTTCATCCCCCAAGAGTTCTAGTTGCTGGCGTGCACGAAACCGCCATCATCGCCGAATCTGCCACCGTTGCAGGAACATCCTCAATCGGTGCGCACACGTGTATCGATGAAAACACCAAAATCGGTTCGCATTGCCAGATCGGTCGCAACTGTTCCATCGGCGAGAACGTCCAGATCGGCGAGGGTTGCATCATCAAAGACAACGTCACGATTTACCCAAATAGCAGGTTCGGGGATCGAGTGGTAATTCATTCTGGAGTCGTTCTAGGCTGTGATGGATTCGGATATGTCCGGCGCAACGACACGGGACAATACGAACAATTTCCCCAGATCGGATCACTTGAAGTTGGAAACGATGTTGAAATTGGCGCGAATACCACGATCGACCGTGGAGCCCTGGGCGCGACGATAATTTCCGACGGTGTCAAGATCGACAATCTGGTCCATATTGGACACAACGTCAAGGTGGGCAGGAATGTGGTCATCGCTGCCCAAGTCGGTATATCCGGCAGCGTGACCATTGAAGACAACGTAGTCTTCGCCGGACAAGTTGGGATCGGAGATCACGCACACATCGGCGAAGGCGTCATCCTTGGAGGACAAGGAGGAGTACTTCCCCACAAAGTCATCCGCGGGAAGGGAATCCTTTTCTGGGGAACTCCTGTGAAACCCGTCCGTGAATACCTTAAAGAGCTTGCCTTTGTTTCGCGCCTCGCGAAGAAATCTGAGAAGAAAGAGAAGTAAAAACATTGGCCATTGTCATCATCGGCGGCCATACGAGAAACGTTGGCAAGACGAGTGTCGTAGCTGGGATCATCCAGGCCCTTCCCGAGATGGATTGGACCGCCTTCAAAGTAACGCAATACGGTCACGGAATCTGTTCCGCCGATGGGGCCGAATGTGACTGCGCATCCCACGATCACAGTTGGGCCGTCACTGAAGAGCGGGACCGCGGCGGTGAAACAGACACCTCGAGATTTCTGCTTGCTGGCGCCAAACGCGTTTACTGGGCGCGGACCCGTCAAGGTTATCTAGCAGAAGCAGTGCCCAAAGTTCGTCAAATTCTTGACGATAGCGAGAACGTCATCTTCGAATCGAATTCGCTGATGAAGTTCATCCGCCCTGATCTTTATCTACCGGTTCTGAATTTCGAAAATGCCGATTTCAAAGATTCGGCGCTAGAGTTTCTTGATCGCGCCGACGCCATCATCGTTCACGCAAATTTCGACGGGACAAATTCTTGGAACGGTGTCTCACCGAAGCTCTATGCAAAGAAAGCTACCTTTGAAATTCACCCGCCGCAATACGTAACACCTGAGATCATAAATTTCGTTCGCAATCGAATAGCACCTGTCGCCGAAAAACCAGCACCGAGCCGGCCTCGCCCTGTATCCTGAAATCTCTTCATGCGAAATTTTGAAATCCTTTTTGACCGCGGTGAGCCCAGTCCTATCTCGGACACTGTTTACACTCGCTACGGCAATCTTGGCTTTCCTGCACCGCCAGCTGACAGACCCTGGATTTACACCAACTTCGTCCAAAGCCTGGATGGGATTGTTTCCTACCGGGGAGAGCTCGCCGCCGCTTCGAACATCTCCAAGTCGGAAGAGGATCGCTGGCTTATGGATCTCCTGCGATCCCACGCTGACGCCATCCTTCTCGGCATCAACACTCTGGTCGAAGAAACCCTGGTTCGCGGCGCGGAGAAGCGTGGTCCTGTTTTTCGCATTGTCTATCCAGAACTTCAAGATCTCCGCCAACGCCTCGGCAAGAAGCGCGAGAAAAATATTCTCCTCACCGGTTCAGGAAATATCGATCTCGCAAACTATCGAGTCTTCGACGGCGAAATACTGGACGCGATCCTTGTCACCACTGAGGAAGGGGCTGGTCGAATCAAAGGCCGTGAATCGAGACCTCACGTTCAGATCATCACGATTGGTGACGCGAAAATTGTCGATCTTCAAAAGTTAGCGGAGGCTTTGCGCCGCGAGCTCGGTATCGAACATCTTCTGTGCGAAGGTGGGCCTCAGCTCTATGGAAACTTGGCTCGAGCTGGTCTGATCGACGAAAAGTTCCTCACGATTGCGCCCTTTGAGATAGGTCAAATCGTTCCCCCGGACCAACCTCCCGCTGCCTGGGAAAATCCCTCCGAACGCTTACGCCCTACCATCTTCGGCGGCCGCGGATTCACGATCGACCAAGCAACTCAATGGCAGTGGATCAGCTGCCGACGAGTGGGAAGCCATGAGTTCAATCGATACCGGCGAGCCTGAATTCTTTCTACGAAAATCTTATTTCGTGATGCAGCTGTTAGCCTACTGGCACTGCCTTTTGCCCCAATGGTGTCAGTGTTCACTTATGAACATTCGTAATTACCTACGTCACCATAGGGTATGCAATCTTACTCGGGCGCAACTTCATCCTTATGGCTCCCTTATGGCTCCCTTTTCAAACCTGGACGTCAGGCGCCAGGCCACTATTCTTGTCGCCGATGACGATCCCTTGAACTCCGAGTTCCTGCAAGAACTCCTGTCGGCCTCGAATTATCAGGTAGTTACCGTGCCCGACGGTGCCGCAGCTCTTGAAGAATTTGGCCGCCTGCAGCCCGATTTGGTCATCCTCGACGTCATGATGCCGCACTTCACAGGTTTCGAAGTGTGTGAGCAGATCAAAGACAATCTCGATACCCGCCTCACGCCAGTGATATTGGTCACGGGTTTGTCGGAAAAAGAAGACAAAGTCCGTGGAATCAAAGCGGGGGCGGATGATTTTCTTACTCGCCCCGTTGACCGTAGCGAATTGCTCGCGCGCGTGACGTCGCTCCTTCACATCAAGGCCTACACGGATGAACTCGAGCGCGCAGAAGCCGTATTGTTTGCGTTGGCACGCAGCATTGAAGGAAAAGATCCTTATACCCAAGGTCATTGCGAGCGCCTGGCTCACTATGCAGCCATTCTCGGCGAGAGCCTTTCTTTGCCTCAAGATCAGATCACCGCTTTGAAGCGTGCAGGCGTTGTTCACGACATCGGAAAAGTGGCTGTACCCGATGCGATCCTGCTCAAGCCAACCCAACTAACCGAAGCCGAATGGAAGATCATGGAGGAACATCCGATTGTTGGGGAGCGCATTTGCGCACCTCTTAAATCGTTCCGTCTTGTGCTTCCCATCATCCGTCATCATCACGAGAAGGTGAATGGCACGGGCTATCCCGATCACTTAAAAGAAGAGCAAATTCCACTAACGGCGCGCATCTTGACGATCGTCGACGTCTACGACGCCCTAACAACGGCACGCCCCTACAAACGTGCACTAACCCATGCTGAAACGCTACAGACGATGCAAGAGGAGGTAAGTAAGGGATGGTGGGATCCTTACCTCTTTAACGAATTCCGAACTCTTGTGCTGAACGGAAGAATGACGACACCGACTCTTGTCCTGATGCAAGAGCAGACCAAAAAGAGCGCTCTGCTAACGCCGATTTCGCAATTGACGACTCGACATGGGGATACTAGCGAGGAATGTGAATTAAACATAGAGCGTTCCTCCTCGGAATTAGCTGGTCACAAATGATGGGAATGAAATCTTCGTCGGCGGTGGGCTTTTGGATGTCCAAGCGCCGCTGGCGTCCTTATGTGGTTTTCTTTCTTGTGATGGTATTACCCATCGCATTTTTTGCTTATTCCGTGAGGCGTGTCCTTCAAACTCAATCGGAGAAGCAGGCCGTCACCGAGAGCACACAAATCGCGCGTGTGACCGGCAAGGTGGTGGAAGACAGCTTCCGGCAAAGCAGCGCCTTCCTCGAATCGCTTTCGTTGCGTCAGTCTTTTCGGCATGCGTGGCAAAAGCGGGACTTGGATGTGATCACGGCTCTACTGGAACAGGCCAAAGCACTCCGCCCTGACTTTGTCTTTTTCAGCGTGTATGACATGGACGGCACCATGCGTGCCATATCCCCACCAACTGAGAACATTCTTAACCGCAACTTTGCTTATCGAGATTGGTATGGCGGCGTAAGTCGAAGTTGGAAACCCTATGTTTCTGAGGTGTACCAGACGGCAGTTCCTCCCTTTCAGCGAGTAGTCGCCTTCGCGATTCCGATCAAGGACGACAAGGGTCAGCCCATCGGCATATTGATGGCGCCCTATTCACTCGACACCATGAGCAAGGGAATCATCGAAACACGTCTTGAAGGTGCCTGGAGCATCTCACTCATCGATCAGAGAGGGCAAATTGCAGCTCATCCCAACGTAGATCCCTATGCCGCGCCCGTTGACCTCAGCGGATTCGAACCTGTAAAGAGAATGCGCGCAGGAAATAGTGGAAGCGGCACATTCTCATTGAATGGGGAACCGTATTTAATCCGGTATGAAGCGATTCCTAAATACGGCTGGGGTGTCTTAGTCGATCAGCCAAAATCCACTTTGCAGCAAAGCTTCTGGGCAGTACAGCATCGCGCTGTAACATTGGGCCTTATTTTCGTCGTACTGGCATTAGGATTGGGTGCCTTCACTGCTTCGATCTATTCGCGTCTGGAAGCGGGCAGCCGATTTATCTCGCTGTCCATCGATTTGTTCAGCATTGTGGGATTCGACGGTTACTTCAAACAGCTGAGTCCGGCATGGGAGAAGGTCCTCGGATATTCCAAGCAGGAATTGCTGTCCAGACCAAGAGTCGAGTTTGTTTCGCCCGAGGATCGCGCTGCAACCTTAGAGCAGGAAACACGCCTTCGAAACAATGAAGACGTATTCGAAATCGAGAATCGCTACATCGCAAAAGACGGGTCGATCAAATGGCTCTCATGGAATGCGGTTTCGGTCCCGGAACATAAGATTTTCTACGCTGTCGCGCGGGACATTACCGAGCGCAAGAAAAATCAGCAGAAAATCGAGCAGCAGAATCGAGAACTAGAACTTCGAAACCGGGAAGTAGAACGAGTCACCAAGCTCAAAAGCAAATTCTTGGCGAGCATGAGCCACGAGCTTCGCACCCCGCTAAATGCCATCGTGGGGTTCTCCGGGCTCTTGGCAGATCAGACCGCGGGAGATTTGAACGACAAGCAAAAACGATTCGTAGGGCACATCCAAACTGGATCGAAACATCTTCTGCAGCTAATCAATGACATCTTAGATCTTTCTAAAATCGAGGCCGGCCAACTTGATATCCGTCCGGACGACGTGCAAATCAAGAAAATCCTTCCAGAGGTGCTTTCGACAATCCGCCCGTTGGCGATGAATAAGAACATTCGCATTCAAGAGCACATTCTCACGGAATTGCCGGTTTATGCTGACCCCATTCGTTTTAAGCAAATTCTCTACAACCTTCTTAGCAACGCGGTGAAGTTCACGCCGAAACAGGGCGAGATTACGATCGAGTGCATAGAGGAGCCTGGCGAAGGGAAAGTCCGCATTTCGGTTACGGATAACGGTATCGGTATTCGGCCCGAGGACCAAAAAGTTGTTTTCGAAGAATTTCGTCAGGTAGAAGGCGAAACAGCCCAGGAAGGCACCGGGTTGGGACTCTCCATCACCAAACGTTTGGTTGAAAATCAGGGTGGGCGTATCTGGTTAGAGAGTAAGTTTGGAAAGGGAAGTCGGTTCAGCTTCACGCTACCGATTGGCTCTCAGGGGTTTACGGCCAAAGAGGCGGTTAGTTCATTGGCCGAGAGAAAGAAACCGCTGGTGCTTTTGGTCGACGATCAGGCACCTGCGCGTGAATTGCTCGCCAGCTATCTGGAGTCCGCGGGATATCAGATCCAGACTGCGTCATCGCCGGCAGAGGCCCGCCAGAAAGCTTTGGAGTTAAAGCCCGACGCGATCACTCTCGACATCCTTATGCCCGATGGCAACGGATTTCAGGAGCTCCTGACCCTCAAAGGGATGCCTGAGACGGCAGACATCCCGCTTTCCAGCACAGTGGGATCCGAAGCTTGGAATTCACGTGACTTGAAGTCGCGG
>JADMIO010603883.1_pt1 | contig 87708 bp, 123 predicted proteins | sample 8958161 | NCBI WGS metagenome assembly JADMIO01 (sample SAMN16585339, study PRJNA669376) | soil metagenome | isolation source: Crop rotation soil | place: USA: Cullars Rotation, Alabama | collected 2011 | reverse complement strand
CGCGACAACTTGTCCACGTGGAATTCTAAGCTTAGGATCCCAATGTGCTGGAAAGACATCCGGCAAATATATGTATGCGTACATTTTGAGAATTTCGATGATCATTTTAACTCTCCATTCACTGGAAATCCTACAATTTGTAAAATTACTGTAGATGTACATATTTGATTTTCAAAATTCCTGGACAAATGTTTTTTTTTCACATTTGACACGGTCTAAATATGGAATTGTGCAAAAAGTGCGCCTGTGGAAAAGATAATCTTTTCTCTAAATGTGCGTGAAAGCGAAAGTAATCAATTCAGAACACTTTATTACTATGTGCGATTACAAACGTTTGACCCCATACCTGAAAACATTGCAGTTATTTTCTTTTGACTTTCACATCTCTGTTATTCTCTCATTTATGTGTACTATAATTTATGATGTAGTAACCTTAAAATATAATACGCATGTCTTCGAACTTTTTGATTTTCTATTTGTGCGACAATGAATACAATAGGCATGCCTAAATAAGATCATTGAATCATTGATTCATGACAATATCAATATAATCCTCGCATTGTACGTTGTATTTGCTAAATTGTTTGAAAGTCAATGAACAAAACTAGTTTTATTTATATATTTATTTTTATTTTGCAGATATCATTTTATCATGTCCACATTTCAACATTCCTCATCTGTCACATTACCGCGATCTGATAAAGGGAAGAAGAAACAGAATAATAATGGCAAGCGGAATTGTAAGATCATCATTATTATTAAACAATATTCAAATACAATACTTCTAGCCGGTGGAACGCCCGACTCAGCCTTTGGTAGTGCGTGTGAATTGGACGCGTGTGAATATTCCATGGCAAATGATCAACAAAAGACAAATAAAATACGTCCGTCAATTAGTCTACGACAAGTTAATGAAATACATCGAAATATTGAAGATGTGTTAAAGGAACAACCCGAGAAAGTCGACAGTCAAGCGAAGGTAGAATAAGAATTTTGAACGGATGTTACTATAATTTTCAACTCCTAATTCAATTGTGCTATTCAATATGTGGTTGACTCTGACCGATAAAATGAATACAAATACATCCCATCTCACTTCCCCTCTCTCAGATAAAGCCCAGTTCATCAGTCGGTCTCATTAACTCAGCAATATCACTCTCACTACCACCCTCATCTCCTCCACCTCTGCCCCGTCATCCACCACCGAATCTGAGTACGAGTGTTGATCAGTCCGTCTTCTGTCAACTATTCACCGAAAAGGACAAGAGAATGTGGTTGGCATCTGGGCAGATGGGCGAGAGGGGGTTTATACGGTATGAATAATGAGAGTGTACAATATGTATGTGTATTTCAGTGTCTTCGATGCTAGTATGTTGGAAATGACGCGTTCAGTCATAGTTCCGGTATCTATGTCAAGCACAGTAGCTGAAGTATGCACAAAGGTGTGTGAACAATCATTTGTGAAATTAATTCGCTACCACCAGTTATCAATCGTCGTCGACGCCCTTCACATAGTCTACGGAGGAGGTGTGCGCGTGCGTAGACTCAACCACGACGACCGACCATTGGCTATACAAAATGAACATCTCAAAGCTGTTGGCATGCAGGGATGTGCGAGACGGTGTGAATATGGAGATGCTATTGCATTGTCACATTTGTTGATGTTCACTGCAGGTGGGGATTGTTTATTTAAGAACATTTATTATTGTTTTATTTCAGGACGTCCAGTAAACGAGTCACAATCGAAAACCAAGCCACCTCCATGTGCAGAACCAATGTTGAGCGCGTATTGTCGTGTGAGAAAGGCGACATTGCTGTTTAACAATTGGTCTCGACGATTGTGCATATTGGATAATGGAAAGCTGTTTATTTACGAAGGTTATGGTGGATTAGAAATTGAAAACAATGAAACCATTTCAGGTCCAACAGAGACATCAACAAAGTCGATTGCCCCATCTTCCCCGATATCAACCACATCATCAACACGTGTTCCACAAACGATCTCCCTCACTCGCACACGCACACAACTGATTCGAGCGAAGCATGGCAAGCGACATATGTTACAAATCACGTATAGTGATAAGAAGGGGAGTAGGATGACACCTAGTCAACATACGATTATGATCTCGTTTGATCATGACCAAGAGGCGAAGATGTGGTACACGAGATGTAGTCAGGTGAGAATAAAAACGTTATCTTTCCCTTTGCCTTCTCATTTCATCCACTTGATAATTCCTTCAGACCTCTACCACTCAGCAAACACTGAATGACATGTCATCGTTACAACTGGAAACACTACCCGAACACTTGTTCACTGTGGGTGCGGAGAGATTAATCACGAGTATCAATCTAAGACATAATGCGTTGAGAGAACGGCCTAAACACGCTGTACGTTTATATGGGTTTAAGAGGACAAGGGACTTACATTGTCTATGATAATCTTTCTTCTTTCACACACAACATTTGTAGATATTTTATTTATTTATGATTTATAGATTGTTACCGGGTCACGCTATCGTTGGTTAGACGACTTGTCCTTACTGCAATCACTGCGTTCAATTAATCTATCAGATAACGGACTGTCCCGTGTGCCGAGATCGTTGCTACAACTGTCCGCATTGACGGAATTGATCTTATCATCGAATGAACTCACTGATGTACCGTCGGACTTGTGCAAATTGATACAGTGAGTTGTTGTTGTTTTTGCTTTTGCAAAAGAAGTAAATAGAAAATGCAAATAATATTTGCAGTTTACGAACACTGAATCTCTGCAACAATCGTCTCTCCTCTCTCCCGTTGTCATTAAGTGAAAGTCGAAGTTTAACCTCAATTGATATATCATTCAATCAATTCACCTCAATCCCCCTTGTTCTCATACAAATGAAACGTGTAGCTGTATGGCAAGTTAGTGGGAATAGGATTGAGACTATTGCACATAAAGTGGATAGTAATGATAATGAAGTTACTAAAAAGGATTCACTGGATGTGTTAGATGGACATGTTGCGCAGGTAATTGAATTTCTGCTATTTATAATCATTTTACAGCTCGACCTGCGGAGAAACAACTTGCGCACGTTGGAATTGTCGAATATGTCAACATCATTGGCCAATTTAACGCACATTGATTTGTCGTATAATACAAATTTGGATGTTGTTGATTTGAGACATTTAAATTGTATTCAGGTGGAATATTTGAAAATATAATTAGAAATAAACAAATTAATTAATTACAGGTGGTCAATTGTGAAAGAATGGCGTTGACTGAGATCTTTATTAACGGCAAACAATTGGTGTCATTTATCGCCAGACAGAATAGTTTGTTTTTCTTAATTTTTATTATTTTGTTAAATGATATTCTATTTTCTTTAGAACTTTCAACAATAAATATCGAGCCGCTGCCACTATCTTTGCGACAACTTGATATATCCAAGTAAATTAATTAATTTCGAATTAAAAATAATAAATTACCAATTGCAGTAATAAACTGCGCTTACTACCGGAATACATTGGTCAACTGCCGCATTTAGAGCGTCTTATTGTTCATAATAATCGACTAGTATCATTACCACAAAGGTAAATAGTAATTATTAAAAATACAATCCATATTAAATACATATTGCAGACTCTTTACCCATTCACCAAGTCTCCGCACCGTTGATGCACATCATAATCTGATACACAAGCTACCAACGTATGTAGATGAAAGGATCTGTGTCATTGATACGTTGTTATTGTATCACAATCGGATTGTTAATTTAACGGCGACAATATTCACGCATATGCACCGGTAGGATTTATTAAATTCAAATATAAATTTCATTTCTTCCTTCAGTCTAACTCATCTAAACATATCCCAAAACTTTGTCACACATCTACCACCACCACATCCAGTGGCTGATTTGAATAAAGTGCAACACTTCATCGCCGCATCCAATCTGCTGGACGACAATGCGATATTGAGTATATTTGCACAACAACGACTCAAAACATTGGACTTGGCGTATAATAGATTGACGAAGATTGAGAATGAGTAAATGATTTTGGTGATTTATTTCAAACAAATGAATTATTTCAGCAATTTCAAGCAATTGACATCACTGGAGAAGATAAATGTGGCGGGTAATCGTCTAACAACATTACCACAATGTTTATCAACCTTAAAAACATTAACTGTCTTATGTGCGCACTCGAATCAACTAACACACATCACATCACTCAAAGAGTGCAAACAACTCCGTGTCATTGACATTGCGAATAATCATTTGCGCGAACTGGGGGATATATCCGAATTGTTGAAGACCAGCGATACAGTCAGACATGTTGATGTGAGACACTCATATATCCAATCATTACCTATATTCACTGCAGATCAGCTGCAATGTGGACTTACGTGTGGACGAAGCTGTCGTGATGGCATCCAATGGACACGCAGACCATCGTGTGTCACTTGTCGCAGTTAGTGCTCATAAGGAATTCACTGATGATAATGGTTGAATAATATATATAAATAATAAAAATGGTTTCATTTGTCCAGGCTGCGCACGAATACCAACCATCGATGATAACACTACACCTTGGCAAATTGGTTTCGCCGAAACGTCGGGGGATCGGAATCGGTAAAATGGAAATGAAATAAATATAAATGAAATACATTTCAGACTTTGCGTGCAACAACTGCGTCGTTCAACATTCACATGCGCAGATGCATCTGTTCCCCACACGCCAACAGAGAAGACATCACCATCTTCCAACTCCCACCTCCCCGGCGCATTGATCGCAATGGTTGACGGTGGTCTGAATGTAGATCTACCACCAATTATAACAGATAGAATTATATCACATGTACGATGTGAGGCGCGAAGACAGAGTAATAGCATTGCTGTTGATCATTCTTATATGCACAATGCACTTATCGAATGCCATCTTGACCTTGGGAAACAGGCACAAATGATTGGTAAGGTGGTTGTAAATTTTGCGCAACAATGAAATTCATTGCAACGTTTTACGTTTGAACACATTTAGAAATAATCAGAAACATTCTCCTGAAAATGATAATTTTTCATTTTCATTTCATGTCTTGAACTAAACCACACAGATCTAATAACTTGTACCAATAAACAATTCCATTCAGGTGCCGCATGTGTGATATGTCACATCGTGAATCAACCAACAACTTCCCTAAGTCCCTCCCATTACCGGATAAACCTGGCCAATGTGGGTCACAGTGAAGCGGTGTTATGTCGTCGTGGTCGACCATTGGTGCTAACACACAAACACACACTCAGTGGTGAACAACCCGGTGCGATGGATGAGTATAACAGGGTCAGGGATGCGGGCGGCATTGTTACACAGGTTTGGTGGATTGTGGTTTTATTATTTATTAATTTATTTAATTATTATTGAATGATGTTATGTTTGTTGATTTAGAGCAACGATATCAATGGTGTGACGGCGTGCTCTCGGCAAATTGGATGCACATTTGCACATCCGGTAATCACGGCCAAACCACATGCACTGCATTTTGATTTGACTGGTAAGTAATTAAAACAATAACATGAAATGAAAATGTCAAATATGTTAGGTGCGGATGAGTTTCTCATTATTGCGAATGCGGGTTTGTGGCATGTGATGTCCCACACTGAGGCTGTACGCAGAGCGAGACCAATTGCTAACGCATTATTGGCGGCCAAACATTTGCAAGTCCGTTTCAACAAATACAAATAAAAATCTCCAATAATTTAATTATTTAGGACATGGCACAATCCTATGGTTACACCGAGAACTTGTCAATAATTGTCGTTCGTTTCTTCTTCGATTCCGCCCAACGAACTGCCGTTGCGTATCAACACACGGGACTTGACACAATTCCACAACACTTTCAGCCTTCAATAATGTCAATGTCTATGCGATCGCCAAATAAAGGTAACTTTTATAGAGAAAATAAAGCAAATAATAATAATGCAGCGCCCCTGCACCACTCGCGCAGTGCAACAGATCTCCACCAACCACACTCCGATTCCGACTCCGACTCCGACGCGAAGAGTGAGGCGCGAGGATGGCGTAGTGTTGAGAAGCCCACACCAAATTACTATTTTGAATATAAACGTCGCTTGAAAGAAATGGATGCACTGGCTGAGGATGGGTCACTTGTGTCCATTCAACCAGACATACATACAAAATCACCCGTTGATCACCATTATGAAGAACCGAAATCTGCAGCACCGGCTGTCAATGGAAGCGAATATTCGACATTAAAGAGAATGAAAGAGAACATTGGACATCGATTCAAACTGTATTCAAATGAAAGGGAGATCAAGGATGGACAGACTATTAAAACACCGTTAATGTCACCCAAGGCACAAGGTACATTGCCGAGGAAGCCGAGTAATGTTCGGTCGAAATCTGTGTCTAGTAAATTACGTTTTGATACGGCGAGAGAAATGCTCATTGAAAAGCTGCAGTTGAGAACGCCGAAAATTGAATGATTTGTTGCTTTAATTATATTCATATGATTTTAATCATTTGCACTTTGAAACATGCATATACAGTAGAATTTAGTCTGTTCATTAATAAAGAACGATATTTCGATATTTCGTAAGACAGGTTAAGTCATTTTTAAAACAGCGCTCGCAAATCATCAGTTTGAGGTTGAAGAAATTAGAATAACTAATGCGTAAACGATACCGTAACTTCTATGCAAATGCGCGCGCAAAAGTGTCATTTGCCAAAATTCAAACTTCATTTCTGCGTTTTCTTCGAGGACTTCACAATCGAACACAAGTCTATTTCGCGAACACCAATTTTAAATTTTCATTAAACAAACGTCATCAATAATAATAATTTGCACGCAAAATGTCGGAAGAAATGCAATGCGATAAGGAGAACAAGTGCACACAGGTTTGTTGTTTTTCGTTTTGCATTTCTACGAAATTGATTCTCCTGTTTTCAGGATATGTCACCAACAAAGTGTATGGGCAAGTTGTCACTCAATGCAGACGGTGTTGCAAAAGCGGTGGCCTTCGACGTTGGATTGGATGACGCGCCGCGTTCACCGAAACCAACATTGTGCACCCGTCAGACATTCGACTCGCCGGACCGTGCAAATGCCGAAGAGAAAATGGCCGCCGCTGCGCAACGTCGTGCGGTATGTTGATTTTTATTTATTTCATTTCATTCCTCAGGCACTAGTGGACGCAATTCAAGCGAACGCCGTACGCGCACAGCAAAAGATGGAAGAAGTGCAAGAGCGCAAGCAGCATGTCGACGATGCGGTGAAGGAAAAGGCGGCAGAGAAGATCGCGCAACGTGACGACGCGTTGTGTCGTTTGGAAAAGGAACGCGAGGCAGATCGTGACAAATTGGCACAAGAGGAGGTTTGTTTTGCATTTGTAATGTCATTTTATTCCATTGACGGGATTATTTATTTGATTTGTAGGAAGAACGTCAGGCAGCCGTACGCGCGGCAAAGATGGCGAAGATTGAAGCGTACAAGGCGCAATTGTCGAGTCACAAATTCCACTTGATCGACTGGGACACATTGAAGGAGAAAACGTTGACCGAATTGTGCGATATGCTCGTTAATGAGGTGCGTTATCTAAATTATTTATTAATTAATTTTTATTTATTTAATTTTTATTTATTTATTTAATCATTTCAATTTCATTATCTTGCAGGAGAAGGCATTGCTGGCAGCCGAAGCAGACGTGAAGGCGCATCAGGAGCATACAATGGACAGTCAGACGTTGTTGGCAGAAGATATTGAGAAGACGCAAGGTATATTGCAATTGGCTAATGCCAATGTGCACATGTTGAAGAAGGCCATCACAATGAAGAAGGAAGCCATTCATGAACAACCGGTATGGATGGATTGTTATTCGGTTGTTTTATTTGTTTTATTTGTAGATTGCGATCCATCCGACGACGGATGCGGACAAGAAGAAGTGCACGATTGGTTGAAGAGGAGGATTTGTGGATGGGATTTTTTATGTGGTTTTTGTTTACGATTTTCTAATTTATTTTTAACGGCAATATAATCTCGCTTCTTATTTTTCAAAATGTTTAACGCGGGTAAATTGATGTTTCATCTAAAATAATCTGTTGATCTCACCAAGTTTATTCGCGTTTTTCCGGTTTTAGAATGCGCAATCTCTATCTCGCTGCTTTATTATTTACCGATTTTGCATGCAATTTATTATTTTCTACCATTAGCCGGTGTTCTTGTGTCTGCGCAGATATTTTCTATAATTTTCCTGCTTTCCCACATGTCATTTTATTTGTGTGTTTATAATTATTGACGTTGGGAATGAATTTAATTTCAACGATTTCATAAGTTGACAAAACTAACGAAAATAATAAACAGAAATTGACATTATGAAATAAATCTTACGATTAACATCTTACTTCTAACATCTTTAAAATTGAATATTGTCTTTCGTGCTACCCCTGTTACAATATTCAACTAGGATAGGTTACATTTTCGAGTGGTCTCCTTTAAATAAATTGTTCAACTCATAAATTTCAAATTATTGCAAAGCTGCAATTCAAAGATGATCTGTTATGGTGTGTGCAGTTATTCTTTATTGTAAGAATAAGATAAAAATAGAACTCACATTTGTTGCATCGAAATAATAAAAGTCATCTATTTCACCTCAGTTTATTGTTCAATGATTAATGCGTTAGCTCTACTGCAAAGCAATAAAAGGTGCAATCTAAGTGCATTCAAATCCCTAATGGCAAGTTGTTTACGACAGCGCGATGCAGACTGCATGGATAGTTGGTTGATTAATGAGCTAGCTCTAACACAAAGCAATAAAATAAGTATATTCTAATGTTATCACTTCATCAAATTTGGTAACTACGTGGGAGAATGGTAACTACGTGTACCATCGCAAGCAGAGTTGCAATAACAAGCATCGCGCACACACATCAGTTGTTTTTGTGCCATTCATTTGCCATCTGTTTCTGAAGCAAAACATATTCAGAAATATTTGTTGTGGGACAAATTCATATTTACAATTTGTAAATTACAATACGGGAAACAAACATGAAACACCACTGCTGTATTGTAATAATACTGCGATGGATATTATTATGCCGTGCATGGAATGGAATAGTGAGCGACAATAACGCTGCAGGAGGCTACACTCAGTTGATCCTTCCAAATGACGTGCCCCACACGGTGGGAAATGTCAATTTTGGTCTACCACATTATACGCGTGCCGTCGCTGTTCGACATCCTGATGGAAATGCATACTTCATTGGAGGTTATAATGGTACTGATTATATTAGCGCAGTGACGAAATTTAATCCGGACACGAATACAAGTAGCCCCGCTGCATCAATGAATACACCACGCGAGCGGCATGCAGCAACAGTTGTTGGTAATACAATCATTGTATGTGGCGGTGAGATATATTGCTACATTGTTCAAAAGTTATGAAAATTGTAGGCAAGACAACCGGAGCAGTAGTACTATCATCATGTGAACAATCTAATGCCGGGGTAACATCATGGACAAATATTCCATCACTACCAATTGCTCTATACGCCCTGGCAATGGTAACACTGTTCGGGAAGACGTACGTCATTGGTGGAGCCATTAATGGAGGCGCGTCTCAAACATCTGTGCGCATGTACGACGGTGTGTCCGCGTGGGTAGCAAAAGCGGCAATATCACCAGGAAGGAGTAGTTTCGCTGCATTAGCATTGGATGATGATCGAGCACTGGTGTGTGGTGGATTTGCACCGTACCCAACAACTAGCAGTGTCATCACATGTCTCATCTATACAGCATCAACAAACACCTGGTCAACGGCACCCAATATGGCACAAGCGCGCCGGTACTTCAACCTTGTTATGTCAGAAGGTATGTGGCACTGATATTGTAAGAATAACAATTATTTGCAGGCCTAATTTACGCATTTGGCAGTGGCGGTGCCCCAACGAATACGACTGAAGTGTACAGCACAACTAGTGGGGGGACATTATTGCCATATACAATGGTCACGACAGTTGGCTATGCGGCTGCCGTATCAATTGGTAATAATATTTATTCATTTTATTATGTGTTCACCATTTTGCAGGGGATAAATACACCACAACGTCAACGACAACAACAACGACGACAACATCGACAACAACAACTTCAACGACAAGTACAACAAGCACAACGAGTACGACAACAACATCGACATCAACAACATCGACGACAACAACGACAACAACAACATCGACAACAACAACGACAACAACAACATCGACAACAACAACATCGACAACAACAACATCGACAACAATAACAGCAGCGCCATACCCAGCCATTCTACATGTTCACTTGGCCAATCACAAGATCTCAGGCGGAAATCCAACGTTCGTTTCATTAAAATATTTGTTACAATTTTGTGTCAATTTTCCAGACCTGGCAACTTCACAACAATCCAATGTGCCCATAAATGCAAGACAACTTCAGCCTGTCGCACATTTTCAATTGATTTCCAGTACAATGAATGTATTTTGGCGACGACCGAACCGGCGACATTTATGTTCAGTGCAACAGCGACTGCTTGGAGTTTGGAATAGGAATAAATGGAGTCAAATGATTATCAAACTATATTGATTATTTACAGATCAAGAATCTTGCAATAATTTCTTGCATGTGCGAACAGTTGTTTAAACAGTGATGACGTATTTTTAAATACTGTAAAATTAAAATTATCGTACAGTAAACCCTATTTAATTAAATTACAACAATAAAACCTGTTTAATACATAATTTGCCACATCACAAACCCGATATCAAGTAATCCAAGTTACGTTCATTGGTGGTATTGATTATTAGCATGCGGCATTAACTTTATAGAGATGAGGCACCATGGCGCCATAGGTCAAAAAAGGCTAAGAGGGACAATATTTTTGTATGGCGAATAAAAGGATTTTTCCTTGTGATAGAGGGCCGGGCCCCTCAGGCCCACCCCGTTTTGCGCCACTGCTCATGATTCCTTTTCTCTCGTGAACTTTTTTCGTCATAAATGTGTTTCATTACCGTTTATTTGCCAAAAAGGAATCTAGGATTAAAATTAAGTATATCGCATGAAATGCTGGGGTACGCTTTATCACAGGCACGAGAATCCCAGAAATTGAAATGTTAAAAAGCACGCTCGCGTATTTACAAATGTGTACATATTTATTCGATTATTACTTTGTCTCAATATCTGTGCTATCCAATAAATCACTGATTTCCTTTTCCCAATCAGCCTGCGTTTGCGTGTCTGAAATGGTGCCATCATGCACCAATTCGAAATCATTCAATTCCGCTAACACGTCTGTCTCCCAATTTGGCGAGTGGTTGTCATCCGTTTCGTGTTGTTCATGATGTTCATCTGCACAATTACAAATATCGAATAATCGATTTACCATCAACATTATGTGTCACAGATTTGGATGTTTGTTGTTCTGTCGGCCCAACATTTCTCTCCATTGCCATTTGTGTCAATTGTTCGCGCACCTGAGGAATAGAATCCAATGTAATCATTCTCCAAACATAACACCAACCTGCTGCCGTTCATCATCGGTCAATTGTGTGCGCGATGTCGAGTGATGATCATCGTGACTACTATTCTGGATTTGTATAGATTGCTCAACTAGTGATACACGGTAGAAATAATTGTGCCAGAAGTTTGTCTCGCTCACACTGAAAGGTAAGATGATATTCATTCAATAAGTATCAATTCGCACATTTTTGGTACAAGTTGAAAGCGCATTTTACGGAGATTTGCATCTTCTGCAAGACATGCCAATGCAATTGGATTGAATGTTGTCATGTCGAATGTGAAATCACTTCCGGGTGGTGGGGGCCGCGTGAAATTGCGACTGTCCTGCAAAACGAATTTATAAAATAAATTAATTTAAATAAATAAATTAATTAAAATATCACAATTTCCCACCAATGACAATGCAAGAATCTGTTTCTTCATAATAATCGTCTGCTCGCCATGCTTCGCCCACGGTGGTCGTGCACCTGTCTCGCTGTCCCTGGATGGTGTCATCGACGCGAATTCCTTCTGTGCTGCGTCAAAGTCACTCAATATAGTCTGCAGTATTCATAAATTATAAATATAAATAAATCAATCTACCGCTTCCTTCACTGTTGTTGTTAAATCATTCGCCCGTTGTACAACAGCACGCGTCGCATTCTTCGCCATTGATAACCACGATTCTGCTGAAGATCGAATTATTTTATTAAAGTTTGAAATCTTACCGGTATTACTCCTCTCTTCTTCGTTCACTTTCTCTTTGTCATCATTTTGTTGCACTTTCTCTTCGTTGCTTTCATCTGTTGGAGCGTATGCCGAACCAACAACATTAGAAACCTGGTAAAGCAATTGTATTATAATCTTGTTTCAACAAATATTCTTATTCCAAACACAATCAATTTCACACAAACCTGTTTCGCTGCGGTACTTATCCAGCTACTGAATGCCGCCATATCAATCTGCTAAACACAAAACATTTTTAAATCAAATAACAAAACAATGTATCCGGTATAAATAGAAATATCATTGATACATTTACAATTCAACGTAAATTACAGTCAAATCGTTAGAAGAATTCAATTTCATTCAAAAATCACCAAATTGCATTAAATAAAAGTATATAAATAAAACAACTTTAACATAAACAAATCACGTCTCAAATCCCTTTTGCGGCAAATCAATTCTAAGCCGTAAGAAGACACGAAAATCCTGTTCACTCAGCCTACTTCCACTTTCCCCTTTCCCATCCACCATATCACTACCATCATCATTAATCATTTGTTGATACAATTCCACTGCTTCACTAATTGTCGACACATTCAACACAGATGCAATTTGTAGCAGACGTAACAACTTCTCTCGAACACTCCATCCACCGATTGATGTTAGATATGTGCATAATGCACGCACTTCACGATCTAGTTGCATGCCGCCTGAAAACAAATTGAATATTCGAAATGAACTTATTTTAATTACCAAGTCGATTAAATGTGCACTTCGTAACAGCACGTTCAAATTGCTGTGCCACTTCTGCACTTGCCACCAACACAAACGGTGTATAATTCAACGGTAACAACTGCCGTTCAAACTCAGCCAACAACGTATCAACAGCAGCAATAAATTGTTCAATAAATGGTTCATTCACCTTCAAATTCATTGCATAATATCATCACTAATTTCACCACCACTCACCTCCATATCATTATACTGTTCATCATTCGGTGCATGTGTATAATCAACGTACAATTGCATTGATGCATGTATCCGCGGACGCACTGCACCCACACATAGTTGTGTGATCGCCGTAGAACACAAAACATGCAACCGACGTACAACATTGTCAAATTGTGACAATGAAAAGTCCACTTTTGATGATACCGATTCCGTCTAAAAATAATTAAAATAAATAAATAAAACAATCCCCAATCCCCATACCTTCTCTCCGCCCAATTTATCATCCACATCTTTCAACAATGTATCCCTCAACGTCTGCACGCCATCACAACTGGCACGGGCACAATTCAATGCCCATATAAATGAAGCACGTTGACTGTCCGCACCGTCCGATATTCCTAATATGGATGATTATAGATATGATAATATACAAACTAATTACCTGATACACCACGTCCGTGTTGCATATGTGAATATGCATGCGCTGCTGTTGTGTACGCTTCCGCAAATGAACCAACTGGGGTGTAAACCTAAAAAAAGATAAAACAATTTCCCATTCACGAAAACAAACCTTCAATCTCCCCTGCAACACTTGCATATACGTCGTATCCAATATCGTCGCTGCATTATTCATAACCGCACAAACACAATCCACATTCGCACTCGACAATGCCCTCCGTACACATTTCCGTAACACATACAACACATCATCTAACATTGCTGTTGATGTGTGTTGATTATTCTCATTGGATGAATGCACGACGTCGTCGTGATGTTTTGGTGTGGGCTACAAATATTGCATAATTGAATAATTTCAACATAATACAATACCTGTCCACTTGCAAATGTGGCTTGATGCAATTGCATTGCTTTATGTACGCAACATTCCATATAATATTCTTCCATTGCTATATAGTCACCCATTAATTCCTGTAAAATATTTTTAAAAACAAATAAATAAATAAATAACAACAAACCTGCATCCGCCGACTAACGATACATTCAGACAATAATTTATGCAATTTGATTTCATGCTCCTTCTCCTGTGCCAACTTATCCGCACGTCGTTTTTCATCCATCTTATCCGCTGTATGAAACGGTGACGGCTGTCCACTGGACGTATCCTTCTGCTGCATACTTTTACTTTGCATTTGCACTTTACGTCGCACAAAACGTGTGTACAATGCCGCGCGTGTTTGTATTAATGTTACCTAAAACATTTCAATTAATATATAATTAAATGAAATTAAAAAACAATCTCACCTCACTCAACAACTCGTCCAATTCCAACGGATCACCCTCCCCATCCCCACCACCAGCTTTCTGTCCATCCAATGAAAATTGTGGCGGTGTTCGTTTACTGTGCTGTGCACGAAGCAAATTCCTCACAGCACGTGCTTTACGATCAAACTGTCGTACACGAACAAACTCATCACAAATACGTGCACATTGTTTGTCGCATTCTTTCTAAAAAAGATAAATAAAAAACTGTTTGTCACAAAACTAAATACAAACCTGTAAATGTTGCATCAACGACAGCATATGCACCTGTCCATAATACGTAACAATCAATGGATGATGAACTTCAAGAACACGCGCAACACCCTCGAATAACATTGTTATTGCATCTGCATATATGACACTGGCTCGTGATGCGTCCTAAATTAATGAATAATAACATGTGCAATGAAATTACCTGCGCCCCTTTTGACAATGCATCGAAATTGCGTTCAGCGGTTGCGTGTATTTTCTGTGTTAAATAATCGCCAAATTTCTGCATTCCAATTGTGTGTGCGTCCAACAATGGAAATAGTTTGAAGAAACGCTGAACACTTGCCGCATCGTCCGATTGCACGGCTTCGTCGAAATATTTTGTGATAATTGTCTGCATTTGACAAAATAAATTTAAGAAATTTAAAAAAAAAAATGTCTTGCCATTAATTGTTGTTGCGCTTGTCTCAAAACATCATAACTATGTTTCAGCGAATGTGCATCTTTCGTGTTTGTGCTCGTTTCTATAATTTTAGTTTAGTTTTGTACATTTCCTAATTTCAATTTTATTAATCACCAACCATTAACAATATCAGTCATGTGGAACAAGTCACTGTCGAGTGTCAAGAATCGATGAATATGTTGTGCTGCTTGTTCATAATCCTCCTGTTGCATTGCGGCTTGTACACCTAATATAAATAAATATTAAAAGAGAAATAAATATAATGATTGTAAATATTTGTTACCTTCAGTGCACAATCGTAAATCCAATAAATCTTCCACTCTTTGCAGACAATCCACAACACGTGATTTGGCCACATCCAATTCGCGAACCTAAATATAAATTCAAATATAAATATATAAATGCACAAACCTTGGCACTAATATTCTCCGCACACTTGCTGGCGTGTTGTAAATGTGTACGCAATTGTGTCGCATCACTTTCTATTAATGTTGTTCGTGTTCGTGTTCGATGTAGCACACGGGACAGATTTCGACCAACGTCTACGTTGTTTGATAAAAGAGCGCCGACTTTTTCGATTAATTGTTGTTCCTGAACATAAGTAGAGATCAAATACAACAAAAATATAAAACAACACACCTCTTCCCGTTTTATCTGCAATTCACGTTTACATTTCTCAATATCGTCTGTGAAATCAAAGTCCAATTGTGGAGGATGCATAATTTATGATTTGGCAAATTATAATTTACGAATTGATTAATGACTGAAGAAACTGCAAAAAAACAATCGTACTTCACAAAACAAATGGGGTAAAACTTACACAAACATCAAGAACATTACGAAAACGTTCCACAATGCGATGAATACACGGAAATATTGCAACGCCAATAAGAATTCACGAATGCGGTCGCCTAAATTTGGGGAAATAAACTCAAATAATTTGTGAAAATCAAACAAACCCGTAGATCGTGCGTCCGGATCAATAAAACCAGTTTCTTTTGGACCACTAACACGGAAATTCAAAACGGCACACGCGTTGACGAATAGAGTGCTAAAATTAAATAAAAAATTAAAATATCAATATCAAAATGAAGTTCTCAAAACCAACCAAGCAATAATCAAATTAGAGAGCATCGCCGATCATCGAGTATGTGTTCAATCGATTCTTTGTGTGCGCAAACAAAGCATGAGCAGGTAAAACCAGAATAATAACCAATATAACGTGGCAGTTGAAATCACATTGAGCATAATACTCAAACTCCCACCACACATAAATTGAATACTTTCCCTGATATTCAGACAACAGTTTATTCGATACAAAATAAGAACTGTTTACATAAAAAACAAATATTAAATACAGATGTCCCTTTCAAATTCCAATTTAATTAAATTCGTTCAAACAACAGCAATAAATAATCGTACACGGAACACAATAAAAACTAAGCACAAAACGGATGACTTTCAAAAATGGAATAATAAACTTGTTCAAATCTTCTTCTCATTGCACGATGTCTGTGTTGGCGCGTATACTTGTTCAGCACATTCAGCACCATACGACGGCGATCCCGTCAATTTTGCCTGAAATGGAACATAAATGTGGATAAAATTAATAAAACCGCACCTTAACACTCGACATTGCCGAACCAATGCGAGTTTCAAACCAATTCACGGCGTCACTGTTGCGCACTTCGCCAAGCTTTGTCTTCACAACGTCGCCTGTAAGCTTCACACATTCCTCGGTGGTTTTAACACTGAAAAGACTCCAATTGCAAAAATCGCAAAGAGAAACGTACGCCGTGCTCTCACGAACTTTGTTCCAACCGGCATTCAAATCGCTCACAACCTCCTGCCACGGCGTGTGTCCCAGTTTACGTTTCAATTCATTCGCGTGACGTATTCGTGCCTGTAACACCTGCTTCAACGTTTCGATTTCTTCTTCCGTCTGAAACAGACGAAATAAAATTTAAAATAAATTTGTTGACGAAAATAAATAAACAACACAACCTTCGCCAAATCTTCTTCCCCTTCCAATCGTTCTGCTTCGGACAATACCGGCGCTGAGTCACTGTTCATCATTGTGGTTTCACTGTGATATTTGTAACTGAAATATTAATTTGAATTTGAATGAAGGTGGTGGTGAAATAGTAATCATGATATACTGAAAAACTTTCCACCGAACAGCGACGTGAAAGCGCAGTCACGAGTTCTGCGTGTGAAGTCAAGTACGCACGGAAATTCCAAAAAATCTTTCAAATCAGGGTGCTAAATTTCTAAAACTGTGCAACAATTTCGCGATATTTAAAATAGTTTCGTCACTAGGCAATGGAGGCATTAACTGTTTTTAGATGAATTATCTCAGAGCCATTCAATCATTAGCGCGTAGACAATTACAACTTATAAAGAATGCAGCAACATATTCCACGAAGAGATCACGAATGAATCAAATCAATTTCACCCAACACCAACCTCTAATTGTAATCATTGGTGCAACAGGGACAGGGAAAACTAAACTTGCTGTTGATATCGCTAAACATCTACACCTCAATGCACAGATTATTAGTACAGATTCGATGCAGATTTACGAGGTGTGATTATATTTATTTGTATTCTTTTTATTCTTATTTCCAGGGTCTCGACATTGCTACAAACAAGGCGACTGATGCAGAACTCGAAGGTGTACACCAATGCATGGTGGGATTTGTGAAACCTGAAGATACGTCGTTCACAGTTGTCAAAGTACGTTTGTTTAGTATTTTGTTCAAATCTGAATATGCAGTTCCGCGATCTGGCAATTGGTCATATTCGGAATAATTTCAATGCCGATCGTTTGCCAATATTGATTGGTGGCACCTCGTATTACATGGAAGCGATATTATGGAATATGTTGGTGAATGAAGTTGATGATTCATTGGACGTTGATGAACCCATTCCGTCTTCAAGTATGACTGACTGGTATGGCAAAGGTTTGAACTTAGTTTTATGTTTTTATTTCATCAATTTGTGTTTCAGATTTACCAGAGAATTATCTGAACATGTCAAATAATGAACTTCACGATGAATTGCGACGAATCGATTTAGCAACTGCTGAACAGGTGCATCCGAATAACCGAAGGAGGGTCATGAGCGCGTTACAGGTTCATTTCGTTAATAAACCTTTTGTAAATCTTAATTTAGGTCTATTATCGGTGTGGCAAATTGAAATCAGAAATCGTTGACCAACAGAAGCAAAACAATGGCATATGTTTTGGTGGAGAATTACGATTTTCAAATACAATCATTCTGTGGACGCGTGTCAATGATGTAAAAGTGTTGAATACGAGACTGGGTTTGTGAAATTATTATTGTGCAATTATTAAATATGTTTCAGATTCACGTGTTGATGCTATGGTTACTGGTGGTTTGCGACAAGAAATTGAACAATTTTATGATGAAAATTACGAGACTTACAAAACAAATTACGATCGTGTCACATCGGAACGGGGAATTGATAAAGTGCATTTGGACACCGAAATGAGTAAAGGTGTCTTTCAGGTATATACAAATTCTTGTTTTTATTTCATTCAATTTTAACTATTCAGTGCATCGGATTAAAAGAATTCGCTGAGTATTTATCACTACCACGCGACCAACGGCGTTTAGTACAAGGTGATCGTCTATTCGAAAGTGGTTGTGAATTGCTGAAACTGCACACACGACAATATGCTCGACGACAGGACAGATGGATAACTAACCGATTTTTGAGGCAAACAGAACGACAGGTTTGCAATATTTTTGTGGAAATATTTTATGTTGAATGTTTTCATTTTATTTTAATTGTTTAGATTCCACCAATATTTGCACTTGACACGACGAATACGGATTTGTGGATTGAAAATGTACAAAAACCAGCAATTGATATTGTCGATGGATTTATGAATTCCTTTGGGCATGGTATGAGCGGAGATTTTGTGAAATGCAAGTTCTTTATATTATTTCAAAAACATGTGCTTCAATTTTCCAGTTTTCGACGAAAACAAGAAATTTGAGAAATATCGTCAACGACAAATTACAGTTGAAAATGCAGAGAAAAATGTAACACGAATTATTTATTGTGATTGCTGTGATATTCATCTACAAAGTGCTGCACAGTATGACTTACATGTCGCTGGACAAAAGCATAAACACAACGTTAAGGAACGAAGAAAAATTGCGGAAAGTTCTTAGTTTGGTTACTTTTATTTGCTCTTTAATACTTTTGTGATGTCGCCGATAAATAATTTTATTTACACGTTATTAATAAATCTGAATATGTTCTATGCGCGAATAAAACTAATCCCCGTCTCATTTGCTTGAAGATGAATATTCTATAATAATAAAATGAATAATCTATACAGTCATCAAATAAACCCCAAATCCATGTGCCACAACAACGGGTTGATTTGAATGTGCACAGTCACACTGTCGCGTCAGATCACTATACGAATACGAATCACATAGTTCATATTCTTGACAGAGCAATTGACAGTGGAACACGTTCTTTGTGCTTGTTGTGCATGTCGTGTTCAATTCATATTTGAACCCTGAGTGGCGCATTACAAATTGGAATGTCTGTGATATACGAGAGATGTTTCGTGGACCTAGATAATCTTCCGTGCATATCATTGATGATGTGGTTGTTGGAGGTGCATCTGTTGTTGTTGTTGTCGACACTATATGATTGGTACACTATTAGATATATGTTTCATTGCAATATACCTGTTGGTGGTGCTACGGATGTTGATGGGAATGCTGTTGTGTACGCTGTTGTAGTTACATTTAAGGGGGCTGTTGTTGTTGTCGTTGTTGTAGTTGACGAAGTAGTAGATGTAGCTTCTGTTGTTATAGTTGTCGTTGTTGTTGTTGTAGTTGGTATGGTTGTAGTTTCTGTAGTTATCGTTGTTGTTGAGGTCGTTGTTGAAGTCGTAGTCATCGTGCTTGTTGTCGTCATTGTCGACGTTGTGGTAGTTGTCGTCGTGCTTGCTGTCATTGTTGTTGTCGGGATTGCTTCAAACCAGTTAATATACATCTATAATATATCCCAACCAACCCAGCTCACAATTCACCCCCATCCATCCACTTGTACACGTGCAATTATAATAATTCTGTGGTCGCACCGAATGCGGGACACACGTTCCTCCATTCTGACACGGTTGCAATTCGTAATCACATATTGTATCCCAATAGATCTCACATATCGACGGCGATGGGGACCAGTATTCGTTGCAACTGCATTGGAATAAATCAATTTGAAGAATTAAACAAACTCTAAATCATCATAATCTCCTGGATAACTGGTATTGATACCCCAAATAAGAACACATTTGCTTGTTGGACTACCAAGCCAGAAGTTTGCTTGTGGGACTGCATAATACATTCCCTTTGATCTGTTTGAGTTGAACCCCGCAGTGTCAAATGTTTCCACCATTCGATAGTCAAATGGCGCTAGTTGGTGTACCAAGTTATACAGACCAATCCACGGTGAATACTATATTATTACTTATATATTATTTTCTTCAAATCTCCATACCTGTGCAGCGATTGCCGCGAGCATGTCATACACATCCTTATTCGTCGGCCATGCGATGCGGTACTTTTGTGTTGTTACATTTGTTCGTAATGTTGCACAATGTGTCAATGCATTAGCTGCTGTTTTGTTGGTTGTTACTAGAATGTAACACGATAATGGTGCTACTGTTGCATTCCATTTTGATGATGCATTTAGCAATCAACAATTTACTATTGGTGGGGATGGTAAGGCTGAAAATATGAAATTAAATTAATGATTTAATCAAATAAACATACAGATCTCGCAACGATCGCCAGTAAAGCGATCGAAACAGCTGCAATTGAACTTTGACAAATCCGCGTCTTGAATACACGTTCCATCATTTAGACATGGAGTCATGTCGCATGCACGAGACACTAAAAAGATATAAATGTGAAATAAAATAAAATATAAATGTATTCCATACCATAGATTTCGCAAATACTCTCACCATACCAACTATCACAATCCCATGTTTTCCATGCAACCATACTGCCTCTCTGATATCCACATTGTCTAAGTAAATAAAACAAAGAATTGTAATAAATAATCGAACGTCGGATAAGTGTTCGTAAATGATGGCGGTACATAAGAAGCAATGGATTTATTTGAAGTGACTCCATCCTCTGTCCAATTAAAATTTCCAGCTGCCGGACAATTCGACAAAAAACATTTGAAGCCGATCCAAGCGTCCCAAGGCTAGAATAGAATTTCTCAAAAAAATAATAAATAAATAAAATAGAATTTCTCAAAAAAGAAAAACATTTTCTAAATATAAATACCGTAAGTGGTCCAACTGCCTCTTCCTTCGCCTGTGTGTCCAACCAAGCAAGACGTGAATGTTGAAGTACTGGATTCGGTTTGGCCAAATTGCGACAACTAGATGGATGGATACAGCAATTCAGTGACAACAAACAAACTTGGTAACGGCATCTTGCCAGTACGCGGTTGGATGTATCAGTAGATAGCACGAGAGCGGTGCTGCCGTAAGATTGTAGATTAGTTGGTAGCCGGTGAAATGTACTTTGCATGTTGATAATAGACCGGTCACCATATTCCCGCAGTGGATTTGGACTGGTAGCAGGAGGAACACTGTTCAAATATTTAGTATAGCTGCTGAATGTCAACTTACACAAACAAACGATTCTCATTTTCGGTGGCTGTTATGAAATTGCGATATTGCTAAAGCTGAAAATTTTGTTAACGTTATCTCCTCTGCTAAAAAGTTGGGCGATAACTGATCGGTTTTTTGCAAAAAACAAAAAACAAACGTCTTCTTGATGGATGGATAACCATCATGCTTATTTTCTTGTTCAATTAATTAGAATGATATTTATTTGGCATTTATTGATCACTTGTCAATAAACAAAAAAGACATTCAATTTGCAATTCTATTTTGATGAAACACCGTGTACCATTCCGTTCTGACTCCATAAAGAAAATGAACTTTCCAATTTGAATTTGAATTGTACGTCAACACAAACATAACACCAAAAGAACAAAACTAAAATCAATTTCTCGTTTATGATAATTCTTCTATCAAATAAACATAAACACTATTGATTTTTCACATTATTGTTTGTGCATTATTTGTGTGAGCTGTTTGCGTGTCATTCGATTAGTGTATGTTGTATAACGTGTGAATAATCGATGTTAGGTTTGAAGGGCGCGCGCGTTACTCAAAAATGATCAGACAGGTGTGTGTGAGCACGCAGAAACGTTTGATTTATTTATTTACATTTGAGCTGAACAAAACTAAACAATCGTTATTTCTGGACCTGTGAGTCACCGAAATATTCTAGTTTAGTATTTATTTTTGGATGATTTATGACAAATTTAATTATAATTTATTGATTTTAATTCACTAATTACTTCGCAATGGAAAGAAACAGCTCCGCACGATCATCAATAAATAGCGAAACGCAAGCGTACGCCATCATTGAAGAATGTAAGTGTTTTTTTTATTAAGCCAGTCTTTTATAAAATCAAGTAATTCATTTATGAATAATAATCTCAAAAATACCTGACTAATTAGAAAATATTTCATTTTAAGTGTATTTGCGCAATTTCAATTTCAAAACTTAGGCGTTTCCAGTCTTTACGCCTCTGGCGCCTATTGTTTAAGAGCGAAGACAAAAAAAACGCACTCGAGAAGTAGCATTTATTTGTTTTGGAAAAATGCGAAAAATGTTGCAATTATACCAAAAACATCCCAATATTAGCATTGCAGTTTGTTTGCACATTTTTACGTACAGTGATTCACTATAACACACTATAGTGAGATTAAAATATGCCAATATTTGTTAATAAATAGTCAAATATTTATTAGTTTATGTACAAAAGCTGAAGTAGTTGTTTCTATTAGACGATCTCCAATCTGTTTATATACGTGTGTTGCATATTAATTGTGGGGACATACACATATACGCTTTAATTGTGTGCTAACCGTTTGAAATCATCGAGTGTCTGATCTCGTGTTTCTAGATGTGTGTGTGTGTGTGTGTGTGTGTGTGTGTGTGTGTGTGTGTGTGTGTGTGTGTGTGTGTGTGCATTTACTCAATCCCCCAATAGTGACACAAGACATCAGCACTGTTTATATAAGCATCTTATATAGTACGTGACAGTGTACAGTTCACGATTATGTATATCAACATTGGCTCATATGTTATGTTTTTGTGTGCAACAGATGAACAAAGACACACGTACAATTGTGTTACAGCGCGCGCCCAATAAACCAGTCTTTCTACATTGACATTCCTTGAGTACCCAGTTTTTTTGGCCTCTATTTACCGTCTTTGTTCGGTGTTTAAATTTCAAATATCTTTGTTACGTTTGGGTTGTAAAACAATTGGGAACACGTGTTTGTACACACACACATACACACACAAGCTCGATGCTAAATGCCTTCTCTCTGTCTATATGTCGGCTACATCTAAAGCCATTTGGCATTTTTATGTGACCACGTTCACTCAGTAACATTACATTAACTAGAATAAATTTGCACATCATTTCCTCTTTCTACTAGTCACTTAGTACAAAATTTCAATTTCATGACCAGAAATTTGTCTTGTGCACAATTTAACATTTTGCTGAAACATGCGTTATTCAATTCCAAATTTGCTTTTGTTATTTGTTTGCCTTTCGCCTGATAAGTAAACGTATTCTGGTGCCCCTTGCGGCTCATCGTTTTTTACTTTTATGTTTGTGTGCGTGTGTTGCAGAAACTCGTAAGCAGCAAATTTATTACTTGTCTCCTCCGTCCCATTTTGTTTCATCAATCCGTCCCATCCTTTTTCTACGTTAAGTATGCCCATATCACATTCGAAAAAATAACAAAACGAAACGTTCAAATATTCGAATTTCAACATCAAACCTTTTCAAACATACGCTTATACCTTTAACACACACACACACACACAATAGCTTGGTGTGCGTCAAGTATATTGCATGTGTTATACACTAGCACATACGTCTGTCAACACTGTGTGTTTTATGTTCATGCTCATATATGAACAGAAGCTGACAATTTATATGTTGACCAGTCCCAGCAATCCATTAAGAGGACAATCATGAAAGTTCCTTATTCATGAACTGAATTCGACTAATTTGAGTGTACGAAATGTTCGAAATGTCCAACTAACAAGATTAACATTGACGCGAATTTGTGTGTCTTAAAATGTCACAGGATGGTGACACACTTGATCCTATTGAACCCTGGTTTCTGCATCAATTTGTTACGAGTCCTACACAACCTTCTAGAAGTGATACGGGTTTGTTTCAATCGCTTTCATTTTATTTCTGTCCGATTTTCTATTCATATAACAATAATTATGTGTTTTGTCAGTTCATATCGCGCTGTTATTACTATTTTTACATTATACACACATACATACACACACACATACACGTACAAATTAGCGCAACAACACTCACATACTTGTCATCTAGCATTAAAATATACAAAGAATAAAATCGAAAAATGTCCCTTCTTCCAGACAACTACACATTCGACAATCCCAGTTTCACATCGTCCAATCTCGGCGCTGGTATCTACGCCGATCAAGATTCAATAGTCGAGTGTCAAAGTGTGTCCAGCTCCCACTCCCAGGCCTCGCCATCCGTCCCCCGCCATCAAACCTCAACACCTCGTCAACTACGCCGACACTATGCCACACTTAATGTACAACATATGGGCGTGCCTGATATAGAAGAATCAGATACACAATCCGAGTATCAATACATTGCAAACGCCAGTCTACAAAATAATACTAATAATTTCTATTCTGAATTCGACAAAACATCCTCCCCAATGTCCGTCGATTACTCTCGTCAGGACTTTCGTTCAAACTTGAATGCAATCAACGAGGCGACAAAGCACACCCCAACAGGTGGAATGCGGGTGAGACAGGAAGGTGACACAACAATCACGACTGAACATCGCGATCCGTATTCATTCTACTGGAAGATGGATGTCGTTCGTCCACCAAGTCCTGAGCCGTTACGACGACCGTATGTCCCACCTCCGCCGCCACCACCGAAAGTTATTGAGGAAGTGTTTCAAGAAGAGTGGGTTGTTTGTATTTGTAGAAGTTATGAAATGATTCTTCAGGGAAAAAGTGGAATATGTCAAACCGGAACCGAAGAAACTGCCAAGATCTATTGAGGAGCCAGCTGTTGGTGAGCGTTGATTTATTTTATTTGATTTATATTTCAATATTTATTTCAATTATTTTGCAGAATCACAAGACTACAGTCATTATTGGCACGTTGATCCGGTATGTTTGAGTTATATAGATGTGCGACCGATCTTGATATTATTTTAACATGCCTTGCATGTTTAACAAATTTATCCCAAACGTCAACCAAAATTTGTGTAAATAGAATTTTCACAAAATGCATGCTCACCAATTTGTTCTTCCCCATTAACCAACCACTTTTCACTCTTTAGTCGTCATCGAGTGACCAAGAGAAAGAAACGAACGGCAATGTGAGAACAACGAGATTTGATCGAACTGAACCCGAGTTAAATGATTTGGTAAATATCGAAATGTTTTTTTTAATTGGCACCAAACATCTACCCTACGTGTTAAATCACCAATTTGCTATCGTTTCCCAATATTAACTCCCGTACAATTGCAATACGTTGAAGCCAAGCACACATACACAAAGAGAAAGCGAGAAATTTGGGATCACAATACTTTTACGAAATTGATCTTTTATTCTTTTAAGAAAGCTTGCGTACGAAATTATTTTTCTTTTGCCCTAAAGACTCTAGGAGAAGTGAGATAAAAACGCCATAAACCATAAATGAGTTTTCTTACACATATTCCATGACATATTATGTTTGAGTTATCTATGTCGCGTACTTCTGTTTTATGATCATTTCTACTCCATAGTTTTTGTGCGGTCAAGAGGTGCGCTAAACACACACACACACACACACCCTATACTTCCACAAAGAGCACACACACCTTGCATGCATAGAAGTAGATGGAATGACCCCACGCACCTTGGTGTTTAATAAGCTTCTGCGTAGTCTCTAATGTAGTGCGCATTTTTGCCAAAACAAACATAAAAATACATAAAATCCAAAATTAAAAATGTGTATGTGTGCAGCTAAAACGAAGTGCAATAGTACAAGCAACACCTCCACGTTCACCAAGTCCTGAAATGGAAGTTGAATATGCTCCATTACAGCCTCCGCCTGTGCCACCACCGCCACCGCAACCGATCATTGTACGACAACAACCAAAGATCGAAGAACGGGCGTTCAAACAGACGACGACGAAGAGGCAGATCGAACATGATCACAATGAAGAGGGGTGAGTTGATTTATTTATTTTATTATTTTATTATTTTATTTTCAGAGATGGCGTCCCCGGCATTGATAAAGTGAGTTGTAATTTGTTTGTGTTTTGTTAACCCAAAAAGAGATTTATCGACAACAAAATGCCCCCTAATCCATCAAATAAGTCAGAAATAGAATGCTAAGCTCGAACGAAAAATGTGTTTTGTGGCGAAATTGTTTTATGTCTCCTTTGAGCAAGAGAAATTGGGTTTATGTAAGATGCGTCCAATTTGATGCTATAAAGCCATGCGCCGAAAGTGCAAATTATTGCTGTTGTCAATCAAACATTGTTTCTTTGATAAGATTAAATGGGATTTTTTGTGAGAAAATTGTTGTCAGATGTTTCTATAGTCATTTAAGAAGTATTTCTGTTACAACAAACAATGAAATTGCTTTGAACACGTTTCTTACATTATGCCACACAAACAAACACAATAAGTCATTTTTGCAAGATTTATAGTCCCATCTAGCGCAACATAAGTGTTCTTGAGTACAAAACTGTGTTCCGTTATCATTCACAGCAATCATGTACTTGTATTTTTGACAAATTTGTTGTCCCACTTTTTCGCTCCAGTTTTGGGGTCGCATAATTTTGTGCTAAAATAAGTTAAAATGCAAAATGTCCACCACATCACTTGTCGGTGTATTATTGTGGATTGCTGACTCGATTCTGGTAATTAAATAATTTAAAATTGAAAAAAAAAAAATTAAATTATAACAAAATAATGCAGCCCGTCCGTTTCGCCGTTCGTTCTCTTGGCTGGACAGAGATTGCCGAAGAAGAACTGACACCCGAACGTAGCAGCAAGGCGGTGAATCGTGCAATCGTGGATCTATCCACTGGACGTAATGACTATCAGGACAATGTGTCCAAATGGGGAGATGTTAGTATACATTGATATTTATTAATTAATAAATTATTTATAAATTATGTTTTTAATTCAGGGCAAAGAACTGATAATGGAATTAGACGATCACGATTTACGCTTAATCGACCCCGACTCGCAGCAGGTTCTTCACACACAACCAATACATCAGATACGTGTGTGGGGTGTTGGACGAGATAATGGACGGTAGGAGTGTTTTATTTATTCATTTATTCATTTATTTATTTATATTTAATTAATGTAATATTTTTCTTTTCTCTAGCGAAAGGTGAATGCGGACGAAGTTTTTACTCTCTGTTGTGATAGTGTTTTGTTGTGCTTCTAGTATTATCAATGCGCTTTCATTCAAGATATTTGCAGAACGTTTGCTTGCTTTTGCAAAACGATTTCAACTATTAGCATCACTATAAATTCAAATATACATATATTGCTTCTCTATCAATTCCAACAAAACCATTCTTCCAAGCTCAAATTCCTCCTTTCCAGAGACTTCGCCTACGTGGCACGCGATCGTTCAACTCGCCGCTTTATGTGTCACGTATTTCGCTGTGACACCCCAGCACGAACAATAGCCAACACACTGCGCGACATCTGCAAACGTCTCATGACAGACCGCCGAAGTGGGGCTGGCACACCGGCAGTCACAAATGGGCAACAGGATGCTATTGATAGTGGGGGATCATTGCGAGGACGAAGGGCCATAACACGTGAGTCTAGTGAAATTGAAATGCAACCAGTTGAAGTGATTTCCACAAAGCATACATATGCATAAATTCGTACACCGCTGTCAGTTGCAACACACACACACACACACAATAGTGAGTACATGACATTTAGCTGCTTGTGTGTGAGATAAACGCTCTCAACAATGCGCTGCGTGTGACTGTTATTCTGTTACTTATGTGCATGATAGCTGGCATTTGAAATGCGAAATGTTTGAAACTGAACAATGCCACATAAAATACTGCAATGCGACCGTGAAATCAACAATTTACCACTTTCTACAGGTGAAACATCATTCCCAACACCGATGGATGAGCCAAAGAAGGTCATTCGATGTCACTTCTTAGGTGTCACTCAGGTTGGACGCGCAACTGGTAAGATAATACAATGATTGTCAAATAAACAAATAATAATGTAGGCATCGATATACTTAATGACGCAGTTGACCGTCTTGTCAGTCAAATTCGTCCAGAAAGGTGGATCCTTTGTGATGTCAGCATTGCACCTTCTACTGTTATTATTAGTGAGGTAATTCACTTTTGACAATAATTTATTGATTTAAAATTGTTTAAATTAAACGTTACAACACAAGTCAAAATTGCAAATTATAGGTCGGCGGCAATCAAATCGCCGAATGTCGTGTTCGCTATTTGTCCTTTTTGGGAATTGGACGCGATATTAAGTGAGAGAAATAATAAAAATAAATAAATCAAAATAAATAAAATAGACACTGCGCATTTATAATGCACACCTCCGCTGAGAACTTCATGTGTTATGTGTTTCACGTCGAGCCCAGTGCTGGTGCGATGGCAAAAACGATTGAAGCAGCGTGCAAATTGCGTTATCAGAAGGTTTCTTAAACAATAAATGTTATTGATTTATCTATGTCAGGTGTTGGATGCCTACGCATCGCACCCAATGGGCCGTCAGCAACTAGCTGCTGGTGGGTCGTTTTCAAATGCAAAGGTATGTTTTTGGTGAAATAGGAAACTGAATGTAAAAGTTATCTTTGGTGCTTTAATGTCTATGTGTGGATTCTAATTTGGTGTTTGTATGTTAAAATGTAAATGTTGCATGAAGGTGTTAAATGTGATTTTCATATTTCAGCAACAACTGCAGCCGGGCTATCCGTATCAATATTAAAATGAACATATTTCGCGAACAATTATTACTCTACATCATATATTCAACATATTTTGCTTATACTGCATTTTATTTATGTTTTGTGGTCTCGTCTCTGTGTCGTCTTGTCCTATTGGTGTGAGAAATGCTTAAAAGATAAACAATTAATATTATTTCTAATTTCCAGGCTTGGGGTGAAACAGTTCGTAGTGTGTTTGGCACAATCGCTGGACGTTGGACGGTCACAGCACCCCGAAATACCCCAGCACAAACTACACAACTTGTTGAAAGTCAAAGCGACAATTTCACAACGTCTTCCAATGCAAATGAACCAATTTATAATGACTCGAGACAGACAAATACAACTTGATTTATTTGATTTTTATTTGATTCTGACAAACTGAAGAGCTTTATTTATGTCTTTGCAACAGAGTATCTTCTTGTAATGAAATTTAACACAATCCACTGCTCAGAACTATCTTTATTGTACTTTCAAATTAGAACTGTTGATGAATAAATGTGGAATACTATTTGCCATGTGCCTGTAACAATTGCCAAGCGATTCGAAGAGTTGACAAACAAATAATGATATATTTATTAATAATTATTTGTATTAATATTACACGGTTTTCAATAAAACGACAGCGCAATTATAAAAGAATGATGTGGTTTCTGCTTTGTGATATATCGAATATGGTGATCACCCACCCGCACACTCACGCACATTCACACACAAATCAGGAATAGACTCTTTATCCAATTTGCCCGCTAAAGACACATTAGCAACATTGTTCCATTTGACTAGCGTCATAACTTCAGTGCGAATGGTTGTACAACGTTAGAAATAATCTCACCTATATATCAGCGGGCTGACAACCGTTACAGAATGTATAATTTGCGGACAATATGTATCGTCAAAAGGGCTATGCAATCGACTCGAACTATTGAAACGTGAATAGAAAGTGCAAGATATTCAAACATATTGTTCCACATATTAGTGTTTGAATGTTTTCCTGAATCGTTAAACTCATTTCGCGTTTCGCAGCCTCTCGCTGTATGGCTGTCAATTGGATATCTCGCCTACTGCAAGTTGCTCTCGTACAGCAAGACACTCACTGATCATAGTTTATCATAGTTTATGTCATACATGAAGGCTGAAACTGTGCGTACGTGTCAATGTAATATTATATCGAAGTACTCGTACATGTCAATAAGCTAACTGTGAACATTGATCAAATTGATCCAAATAGAAATGATAAGATCACTGTTAGAATAATCAATGGGAACTTTACGCAAAGCGCAACACCGCTTTTCGGCGTAGTTTGGGTGTTCGGCATTGTAGTTGTTACATATTCTGGATCTGCATTCGCATGTAACGCATGTTTTCAAATTTCAAACATTCAAACAAGCTCACCAATAACCACAGCAATCATATCATAGTCGCCGATAACTTTGGCCGACTGTACTTTACCGCCAGTTTGTGGTGTGTAAATTTCCACTGTTGTCGGATCACCGCAGCCGCCGCCAAGGATGTACACTTGTTCTACACAGTCGGTGTTAAGTGCATTCACACACACAAACCTTCGAACAACACCATGCCATGTCCACATCGGTTCTCTGTCATAGACTTAACCTCCGTCCATTTATCAGTAGATGCTGTGTACATGAAGCACTTTTCGGTAACAGTGCAAGTATCGTTTTGCAAGAGGTCTCCACCACACACAAGTGCCTGGTCGGAGTTGATCGCTACAACGGCATGATCTTCCAGGCCGTACGGAATCGGAGATTTCTACAGTCAATCGAACTCACTGTGTCAAACACACACACACACACACACACACACACACACACACACACACACACACACACCTCCACCCACTCAACATCATTGTGCATGTAGACCAGCCAGCCGCCGCACGCTTGATTTGTTGTTGTGCCACCAATCGTATAGAGATGATTATTCAGCGTTACCATCTTCAGTTGAGAGATCGGTAGCGGCAGTGCAGAAAAGTCTGTCCATGCGTCGACAGCTGTTGAGGTCTGTTCGCAGGTCGCCAGTGCGCCCTGTCCGTCGACGAAACCGCCGCAGACGATGACTTTGCCACCGATTACCGCGGCGCCGTGGCTGTATCGCTTTTGCTTCAGTTGTGGTCCTTGTGTGGTTGTGTTCGTTGCCACGTTGAACACTGTTGTCGTGTTTGTGTACTCGCCATTGATGGTCTTCCGACCACCGATAATGAGAACGCGTGTGTCGAGAACGACAGCGGCAGCGCCGGTGCCGTGACGGAGGCCAAGATTGACGTTGGCGACCGAATGGGGAGGAGTGCCGGGAGTGTAGATTTGCGTCTTGCCGGTGGCGCCGTCCAGGAGGATTGCACGCCATGCGTGAGCAGATGCAATGTAAGCAATCGTAATTATTAGATATCTATGCATTTTAATACAAAAATTGTATTTTATTGTGAATTTTATTTATTTTCGAAGCGATTAACTAATCATCGATTTGTAGACAACGATAGTGAACTTTGTGCTGATAACAGTATAACAGTAGATTAGGTTAACATTATTAGTTAGGTAAACGTTCCAACATGTGAGCATCTTAGGCGATAATAAAGACCAACAATTCGCAAAATCGAATGGCAATCTAATGTACAAGTACACGCCTAGACCTAGATCTAAGGAGAGCATTTGAAAATTTAAGGTTCTTAAACGACAGAAAAAATCTTGAATGATCTATTTGAAAAACTGTAGACTGACAGAGAACGGAAAATGGAAGCTTACGAATCAAAAATGTTTTGAACCTGCGAAAAGATACCCTAATATTTTGCTGAAACATAAATTCAAATTTTTCAAAACGTAAACTTTAGAAACGAATAATTTCAAACTATACTTTACAAAAAACGGCTTTGACAAGTAATTTCGACGAAATAAAATGAAGGTAAAATAAGTAAGTGGAAACTAATTTTTTTTTTGATTGGATTTGGATTTGGATTTTTGACTGTAATCTCTAAACAAATGTAAAACAACAGTTTATTTGCATAATAATGTTTATGGGTAAATGAGATCTAAATGACATTTGTACAAATCTTGATTATTATTATTATTTGCCGTATCATTGGCACGCGCATTCCTTTGCCGATAAATTGGTGATTGTCTGTAAATGGATAGCAATAAATAAAACATAGCAAAAAGAATAAATATCACCTGTACTTCCCGTGTTCCATCTTCCATTTGCACAGTCACATCGACACCTTCATACGCCACAACATTGCACATTTTGATTTCATCTCGCAGCACGGGTCTCACACCAGTGAGAAATAGCTGGAACAATTGTTGGTTAGTTGCACCGTTGTTCATTGCCATTAACCATGGATTTGTGCACGAACCTGATCAGTGCAATGACATCATATTTCCAACCATTCTCACCAACACAAATATTGGCATCTACATATTGTGGATGCACAACATGTTGGAACTGTCGATACTCACTGAACACAAATCGAAATGCTACTTTCTGACACTCCGACGTCGCCCTATGTTCCAAATAGGGTGCATGATGTCTCTGATGTCTGTGCGGGGAACTATTTGCTGTGAGTGCGGCCAATGTCTGATCAATAAATAAATACTATTTATTATAAACTACCTCCTGTTCCATCACTACATCCCTCTCCCACGTCAACTGCAACACCATCGGTGCCTGTGTATATGCAATAGCCCTTCTCACTCTACTACTTCTCATTGACAATGTATCAAACGTGATCATCATTCTGTCCCATGCATCCATGTCGGCAAGGTGCACGGCTATGTCTAATGCAATACTTATGTATGCTTGGCCATTTAGGGGGGAGTAGAGATGCGGCTGATTGTGCAGTGGGTATTCGAATGCGAGTGACTTGCCGAGGTAGAGATCGGCGCAACGGTTCACTACTAGGAGAGCACTGAGAAATGAGTTCTTATTTTTCAATTGATATGTCTCCTCACTTAGTGCCAACTTCTCGTGCCACCATTTCGGGGAGTAATATTCGTGCATAAACTACCTCATACAGCGACTCATTGCCCCGATTGTTCAACACATATGCTATTGGTTGAATGGTTGGAAAGTCGACACCGCAGAAACCGATTATGTTAGTGGCGACTGAATAAAATAAATAAAAATAAATATATAAATAGCAACCTTCAAACGCCTTCATGCCAGTGCTCTGTTCGTCATCATCGTGCCATGAATGTTGTACGTCCATTAAATCAAGAGGGATTCCAGGGGATCGGCGGAATTGCTCAACATTTCGTTCTTCATCCAGTACTAATGCACGGGATGTTGTTGTTGTTAATAGAATTAGTGATAGAGATAACATTGTGAACAGGTTATGGATGTGGAATGGGTTTAGATTTGTGCTTTCTTTTGATTTTGGGTAAGACTTATGGTAGGAGAATTACAAATCAGATATGTATATTCATCATCACATTTCCCGGTTTTTGTTTGAATCACGACAAAGTTGCCAACTGCTTATTCATAGAAGAATGCCATATTGTGTGTGATTCAGAGTCTTTGAAAATATCGACAAATCATTTGCCAAACTTGGCAAATTCGCTGATTTTTTTTGTTTTCTTTTACATGTTTACCGAAATTGTTTTGCAAGATATGTTGTGGTAATAAAGTTCTTCGACAAGTTGAGTTCATTTATTAAAATACGTGAAAATTATTTGTGAAAATGCGTGAATAAGTTAAAATGGTGGTAATTCAGCTACTGAGTTTTCGAAACAAGAAATAACTAAACCTTGAGACATAACTTCAATTAAAACATATAAAACTCATAAATTAAGGTCATAAAATACGTGAATAAACCAGTTCTCCTACGTCACTCAAATAGCAAAACATTAAACGCTAAGGCAGCATATTAGTGCGTGTCAGTTAATAAAATATATAAATTGGTAACACACACTTGTACAATCACTTATTTTAGTGTTACACATAATTATTTCCGAAAGTTTGGAATATAAAATGGTGGAATTAAATGAATTGTTGGATTCACAAAACGGAACCTCAAACGGAAAACACGCCACAACATACAAACTTCCATCAAACATCGACGGTGAACAAATTGTCAAATTCGAAATTGTGGAACAAATCCAAATCTGTGACGCCCTTTTATCCGAAAATGGCCCGTTCCATCATTCACAACGAACAAAATGTGTTGTCATACCACCAATACGTGAAATCCTCGCAACAGAACCATACGGAAAATCGTGTTGTTGCAAAAGTGGAATTGAACAGGCGCACTCACCAACGTTTCGTCAACCCTTCAGCACAATTCGCTTCTCCGGCGACGAACCAGTTCCATCAAATCATATGATGACCGACTTACACAGTCAAGTGCGTGAAATCTACGACACTGCTCGTATTTCCATGCAAAATCTGAAAGATTGGATCACTCTTCGCGTGCCAAAAGTGGAAGACGGCAACAATTTCGGCGTCGAAGTTCAAGAAAAATGTTTATCCGAAGCAACACATTGCGTGACAACAATAAAAAATGTCACGGCAAGTCTTTCAATGGAGAGTTACTGTAGTGAAAGATGGGAATTATTCATCGGCATATGTCGCTACCCACAAATGGACGATCTGCAACAGAAATTCAAGGAGATGGAAATGTCCCGATTTGAATATCTTCGTAATGCAATTATTACATTAAGGGATATGCTTATTGGGATACATAATAACGTGTCAAAGAATATGGCGAAAGTCAAGGAACCGAAGCCGAAGAATGACATGTTTGAGAATTATGGGGAATAAGTGATTTTATTTGATTTTATTTTAAAATTTGGATTAGGGACGTGTGTTTTGCAAGAAGTTTGTTGATACGTATTTTATTGACACTTAGGTATTGTGTATTTAAATTACGTCCAATAACCATTTCATTCTCTTTCAAACAATAACAACTTCAAACACCCACACTTTCAAATGCGTTCATTATTGTATTTGTTTTATATCTTATGAACACAACTTTTATATTTTATCGTTTACTAAGAAGTTTTATGAGTCACCTATGCAAACATATGAAACATAAAATGACAGAAAATGACGTGAATAAACCAGTTCTTGGATGTCATTCAAATAACAAAACACTTGAGCATATTAGCGCGTCAGCTAATCAGATATATAAATTGGTAACAGTTATACTGGTACAATCACTTATTTTAGTGTTACACATAATTATTTCCGAAAGTTTGAAATATAAAATGGTGGAATTAAATGAATTGTTGGACTCACAAAACGGAACCTCAAACGGAAAACACGCTACAACATACAAACTTCCATCAAACATCGACGGTGAACAAATTGTCAAAGTCGAAATTGTGGAACAAATACAAATCTGTGACGCCCTTTTATCCGAAAACGGGACATTCCATTTTTCACAACGAACAAAATGTGTTGTCATACCACCAATACGCGAAATCCTCGCAACAGAACCATACGGGAAGCCGTGTTGTTGCAAAAGTGGAATTGAACAGGCGCACTCACCAACATTTCGTCCACCCCTCAACACAATTCGCTTCGCGGGCGACGAACCAATCCCATCAAATCACATAATAATCGATTTACACAATCAAGTACGTGAAATCTACGAAACTGCTCGTACATCCATGCAAAATCTGCAAGACTGGATCACACTTCGCGTCCCAAAAGTGGAAGACGGCAATAATTTCGGCGTCGAAGTGCAAGAGAAATGTCTATCCGATGTAACAAGTTCCATAACGACAATAAGGAAAGTAATGATCAATCTTTCACTGGAATCCTACTACAGTGACAGATGGGAATTATTCACCTTAATGTGTCGCTACCCACAAATGGAAGATGCAAAACAGAAATTCAAGGAGATGGACATGAACCAGTTTGAGTATCTTCGTCAGGCGATCATGGTATTACGGGACATGCTTATTGGGATACATAATAACGTGTCGAAGAATATGACGAAAGTCAAGGAACCGAAACCGAAGAACGACATGTTTGAGAATTATGCGGAATGAGAAGTGATTTTATGTTTTTATTTACAAATTTGGATTAGGGACGTGTGTTACAAGCATTTTGTTTATCAGTATTTTATTGATACTTAGGTATTGTGTATTTCAAATCCAATTACAATTTCATTCGTCTGATATGCATTTCGTTGGTGTTGAATTGGTTAAAATTGGAACAAATTTTCATACATTATACTGCATCAAAAATTCTTAATTCTGTTAAAATTAGTGCTACAAGCAACAGTTCTTCTATATGATTTGTATTTTTCTTTGTATGTAATATAAATATTGCTTCACATTGAATATGTTTGTAACGGAATGCAAATATTAATAAACATTGATGTAGAGGTTATAACTGATATGAAGTGTTAACACACTCACATTTACAGAATATTACACAGAAACTCATCTTTTACATATCAACATTGTGTGCCAAGACAAATCAACATTTGATAATTTTATCTTAAACATCTCACGTTTTGTTCAACTTCAAGCACCCACACTTTAAAACGCGTTCATTTTTGTATTTGTTTTGCATCTTATGAACACAACTTTTCTATTTTCTCGTTTACAGAGAAATTTTATGAGTCATCTGTGCAACATATGTTTGCGTGATAGGAAGAAAATCGATATTTACTGATCACATTACGAACGAGAGACTGTTTGAAATTGTATAAATACATATGAATAAATTCGAATAGTTACGAATATTTCTCTATTTCTACGAAAACTATTCAACGAAAACTTCTACGAAATTAAACGAAACCTTATTCAAAGGTTGTCACTTCATTATTCATATTTTATAAATCAAATCTTTCAGGCACATAAAATGACAAAGAATGGATTCATTCACACCGCCTATCAACTGGAACACATCATCGACGGCGAACAAATAGCAAATGTTGAAATCGTGGCACTAATAAAGCAATGCGATCAACTTGTTGGCAAAGATGGCCCATTACACATATCACAACAGAGCAATTACATTTTCGTGCCACCAATACGTGAGATTATTACAACTGAAAGTTATGACAAATCGTGTTGCTGTGAGAAGAAATGTCTACACAATAAATCAATCCGATTTGCTGGCGACACACCAATACCAACAAACTCTAAAATGATCGAACTTATAAAAGTCTATCGTCAATTGTTTCACAACAGCGCTGAAACACTCGAGAAACTCAAAGATTGGGTGACATTACGAATACCAAAAGTTGAAGATGGCAACAATTTCGGTGTTGAAGTACAAGATTACTGTTTGGGTGTGATATCCAAAGCCTGGGACTCATCGTTAATCATTGCTAGCCGGGATGAATACTTTTCCCAGCGCGCACTACAATATGCGGCGATGTGTGCGAATCCACAATTGGAGGACCTAAAACATGCAATGATGGAATGTGATAGAAAGGAGTTCACATGGATGCGTGCACATGTTATCATGTTACGGGATAAACTGGTTGGTGTACATGTTGCTGTTAGTAGAAATATCGAGAAGATTAGTAATCCGAAACCGGCGAATCAAAATCATCTTTATGAAAGTTGAAACGTACATTTATAGATGTTTGTATTCATGAATAATGATTATTGTATTCACTGATATGTACATTTCAATTTGCATCTTGTATTTCACAATGAACATTTTGTCCGTCAGTGAAATAGTTTTATGAATCACTTTGCATGCAAAGTAAAATGATAAATTATTGTAAACTGCTATCCCAAGTTAGAACACGCGCTTAGTTATGATTTATAATTTGCAATTCGAATATCAACGTCAACGTGTTGTTGTCAAGGGTTTTATTTCATTGAAATGATTGATGAATCATCATTTGATGTAAATACACAAAGTTGTAGTCATAGTTCGTCGAATATTATTTCACGTAAAACTAGATGTGAAGTCACAATTTAGCATACGTCACAAGTCAGATGCTCTAGTTCAAGTGTATAAAACGAAACTCAGAAAACAGAACTGACAGAAAACATAGCAAAATGCCTGAATGGTATGCTGTTTCTGAAATTCCGCGTTTAATTCACAACACCGACAAGTTAAGTCTTACATCAACAGTATACAAATTGGCATCAAGCGTTGATGGTGAACAAATCGTAAATGTAAATTTAGTGGAACAAATCCAAATCTGTGACGCCCTTTTATCCGAAAACGGCGCGCTTCATCTTTCGCAACGCACAAAATGTGTTGTCATACCACCAATACGTGAAATTCTCGCAACAGAACCATACGGGAAGGTGTGTTGCTGCAAAAGTGGAAATGAAGACGCTCACACACAAACATTTCGTCCACCCCTCAACACAATTCGCTTCTCCGGAGACTCGCCAATTCCATCAAACCACATAATCACCTCACTATTCAATCAACTCCGTCAATTATACGATGTGAACACCACTTTGATGATTAATCTCTACGACTGGGTTGCATTACGCGTTCCAAAGATTGAAGATGGCAACAATTTCGGTGTGGAGGTACAAGAGAAATGTTCCCAAGTAATTAGGGAAGCGGGAATCTTCCTTTTATCCGACACATTAAGCATGGAAGATTATTGCAAAGGACGGATGAGTTTGTTTACAGCTTACTGCACACATCCACAAATGGAGGATGCCAAACAGCAGATGATTGAATATGATATGGCACAGTTCATGAGACTGAGGAATTGTGTGATTGTGTTGAGAAACCATCTACTTGATGTGCATTTAATTGTGATAAAGAATATTGCTAAAGTGAAGGAACCGAAACCGGTGAATTGTGACACTTTTGTTGGTTAGCATTTATTTAATAATAAAGCATTCCTTAATGTTACAGAATAGATTGTTACTTCCATTTATTTGACTCTCAAACATCTCTAACTTAATAACATTGTGATATCATTGCTTGATATTTACGATATATTCTGAAGTACTTGATATGATTGATATATGATGAGATGATTGTCATGTGTGAAACTAATTGTTAAAATGAATTCTAATTTGTAGACTTTCATTTATTGTTTTAACATAGGCAAAACGAACAAAACATTTACACCACCAAATCACTTCTAGCATATACGTCATCAATTAGCACAGGTTGACCAATATTCTCCATATGTCTATAACCCATCAGTGGCATAAAAATCTGCAGAAATGCCAGTCTTCTCCTATCATTTTCTTTGTTTTCATCACAGCATGTAATTCTTTCAATTAAAAAGAAATCAACTTGCACTGTTTCCCATGGGAAGGCAATAAGAATGTGCGGTTCGGTTAGCTCCGTATCTAGTGAAATCAAGTCGATATGTGTCCAGCCTATATTAGGGAACATTTTTCAAAAAGTCACAAAAATATCTTACCTAACGCAGAAAATACATCCGCAATTGAAACACATGTAGGCCCTGTGGAACCTGTTCCCTCGCTTACCATAGATCCCATAGCAGCATTGGTTATTTGCAGTTTTGTTGGTGTTTTTACGTTCCATAAGCAGGCCTAAATATCTTTTATTTTCGCTTTTTGACAAACTTTCTTACATTTAATGCATACGCTTTCCGGTTTTTCTTCACTAGCGTTTGAAACATTCCCGTATCGGGTTCAATCAGAATCCCAGTCCAACCAAAATCTTTTTCCAGCTGTAATGTATTTGAAAAGTATTCGCCATCGGCTGCACCGACCTACAAACTTCTGGTTTTTTATTTTTATATTTTACCTCCAAAAATTTCCCATCCCTTCGTTGTTTCAAATATTTCTCGATCATAATTGGTGTCTGATTGAATTGCGAATAATCTTTTACCGAAGGATTCGCTAAATTGTAGGGAAGTTTGCTTGGCGGGACTAGATTTGATAAAATCCATGGGATTGAGGATGGTTTTCCCTAAATTATTTGTTTATTAAATTTTGAAAATTTATTACCTCAACTTTTGTATTTCCAGTAGTTACCGGTAGATAATTTGGTGCAACCAGTTTAATAAAGTGCGGCCTGTACACAACATAAACGATAGTTGCTGTTATAAACACAATAAATAAGATGTGGTACGTGTATTTGGCACCGTTGTTTTGCATTTCTGAACAATATAAAATTGGTTTTACATAAGTTAATAAAAAATAAATAAAATGAATTGAAAACAAGAAAAAACATACGCCAACTAAAAATAAATAACAATTATAAAATGCCTCAGTTGCCCAACTGCAATCACGACCTAAAGCATATTAGTTACAAAGTTGTGTGTGCATTGTGTAAACAAACTTCATAGCAAACGGATTGAAGTTGTACATGCCATGTTGTGTGTATCCATACTTGTGTGCCAAATCATCTCGCCACATGTCCAGCCTGTTGAATTTCACAAAACAATACAATACACATTTAACCGCGAATTCATCCAAACATAATATATCATATCTCTTTGTCAATACTCACCTTCACACCTTCACAACACCTTCTCCCAAAGCACACTTTCTTGGCTACAACTTATTGTACGCATCCCATAAATGGATGATATACAAAACTGTTGTGGATACCAAACTGCACGTGATTGAGTATTATATGGCACAGTTTATAGTGATGGAGATGTTGGGTGATTGTGTTGAGATAGCAGCTACGTGATGTGCATTGAATTGCGACTAAGCATATTGACTATGGTTGAAACTGAAATGGGTAAGTTGTGACAATTTTGTTGGCTAAAATGTTTTCAGTAGTGAATGTTTTGTTTTATTGTTGATTACGGAGATTTACTTTGGTTCGGTCATCATTCGTGAAATTTTATTTCGGTTCTTGAATTTAACCAAAACATAAAACAAATTCCAAAATAAAAAAAACTTTTCTACAACATTTAAACTCAACAACATATATATTCTTCACTAAATTCGCCGTGAATAATTTTTATTAAATGAATTTAAATATTCACAACGTAACAGTTGAAATGTAAAATCACACACCTACACATTTGAATTTGACTTTTTTATATATTTATGAAAGTTGAACGTGCACGCATTTATGAGCAACATGTATGATTCCTACGAGTATCTTGTTTGATTTCATAATTTGAGAAATGAAATATTTATTAACAAAATTGCAAATAGTTGTATGTACATGTAAATTGCGAGTATGCGAGATGTCGTCGTTCAACCAATTATACGATTCAGTTACACAACCAAATAGTCATACATAGGTGAATATTATTTCACGCAAAGTTTAATATAAAATTGTATGGGTAAACCGTTTTGACACGTGTCAGATGTATAAATAATATCCAAAACAGAAATTCATAAAAAACACCTTGAGCCGTGAATATAAATAACTCTACGATCACAATAACTTGAGTGCAAAAAAGGGGCATCCGTTTTTATTTGTAACTGCTACATATTGACTTCCTTGTGGAGCAGCTGGTGGTGGTGGACAAAGTGGTCGGCATCGAATCCACGACAGAGCAACGCACGTACCGCTTACACATTCGTGACACCATTCACAGGGAGCTCCATTACACGAGTCTAAGTGTTTTGGCATTTTTGGATAATTTGAACTAAAATCTTTACTTACCTAATTCTTGATTAGGAGCCGGTAATGGGTCAGCGTGTACGGCAAGTGCTATAGTTAAAAGCGATAGAATAAGTTTTAGCAACATTTTCGCGTTTTGCTATTGAAATTGTTATTTACGCCTTATATACTGAACGTTGATTAAGTGTTGGTTTGTTGATGCACTCATGGGTGTACAGGTTGTTATGTCTGAAACAAATCGTCTATTTTTAGATTTGTTGTATTTGTTGTCAATAAAGTTTTTTAAAACAAAAATTGTAAACACACAAATTATTCTCACAATCTAAACGAGCACAAAAACAAATGCGCTTGATTTAATTAGCACAACTGGAACACTTTCTTATAATCTATACTTTTATTTGTAAAATTGTCAGAAAGTTTGCAATAAATATTGACAAAAGAAACTTTTAAATTTCTCATAAACACACACACACACACACACACACACTCTATCTCACACGTGTAGCTGTATCTGTTGTGAAGATAATGATGTTAGCACAACGATATTCCACATGTTTGAAGAGCATTGAACGATGCGAATGAAGCAGTTGTGGCTACCACAACAATTGATCCAACACGCCGACATTGATATACCGAGAACAAGGTGGCATTGTTATAGTGATACTGTTGTGTTGTCACTAGTGAAGGAGGTGCACTACTGTTCACACATGCAAGGATATAGGTGCCCGATTATGGGAATGTGGATGACGGGGAATAACACTTGGTGTAGGTGTGCTGTGTGAGTGGAGAAATGGAAAGAATTTATTATTCATTCAGCCTTTTATGTTGCTAACCATGTAACTAGTATTTGGGATATATGATCACATTTGACAATGTGACAAGTCTGTTCGCTCAAATGTTTGAATTAATGAACATTATGAACATTTATTTGGACAACTTGAAATTTTAGCATTCGTGAAATTTTGTTTCCGTTTTTGACTTCAACCAAAACATACTAATGTAAAACAAATTCCAAAATAAAACTTTGCTACAACATTTGAACTCAACAACATATAAATTCTTCGCTATAACCAGCCTGATTGAAAAATAACCTGTATTGAATGAATTTAAATATTCACAACGTAATAGTTGAAATGTAAAATCACACATCTACACGTGTGAGATAGAGAGTGTGTGTGTGTGTGTGTGTGTGTGTGCAACAGAATATCAAACACAAATATCTATGCCACTCATTCTTAATTTTGTCGTTTGTCTAGACACTTCTGCCTCAAATTCAATCCCATTCCCACATAATTCACCCAATTGTTGCCTGTTTACGCGTACACAAACATGATTAATTGATCACAAATGAAATTCAACCCACAGACGGATTGGATGAACGCCAAACGTGTGATCTTATGGTGGTTTGTGGTTTTACATTATGTTCTTATTTGTTTTAAACACTGTTCAATGACTCTAATGCGTACCAGGCTGACAACTTCTGTCCCCTAGAACGTTGCCTAGATTGTCATATAATTCATTACATTCTACCAGCTTCAGTCACTACATTTGTTATGTTCAAAAACTTTTTGGGTGTGTGTGCGGAGCAACTTTTTCCGCATATTTTTTCCGCACTGCGCGCGCGTTTTTATTCGAAATGTAACAATTCTATTGTTCCAATTGAATATTTTATTTCCAGATAATGTGAAAAAATAAAAATGAACTACAGTAAAATGTCAAATAATAGAAGAATGATATCAATTTTAATAATATTCACAAAAATTTCTTTCCTAAATGCCGCATGTATGCAATGCAATGAACGTGAAGATCGTCCATTAGACCAACCAGAGGCCGAGGATTTGGTAAAATAAAAAATTAAAATAAACAAATAAAAAAACCAAATAATCAATAAACACAAAAAACAAACAAAAATAAATACAACCTCAGCTCCGAACAATGGACAACATGCATTTGCAACTTCTCAGCGCACGAATAGACGCCCACCTTCAGAGTGCAATTGGTGGCAACAATAAACATCGTGCACAGAATAACAACAATCCAATAACAAACACTCAAATCAATGACATCATCAATGACGATCAACGACAACGACGACACATCGACGTGATGGTGCAAGCGAATGATGAAGGTCGGTAGAATTATAAAATAAATATTGAAATATATCAAACAATAACATTCCAGATGCAATTGACCAAACTCCTGACCCAGTATCATGCATTCTGAATCTGCAGTACAACGCATCCCTCCCATCCACAAACAGTTCTCACAGTCGAATCGAATCCGCCCATTTATACTTCTCGCTCGACTCGTGGCCCCTTGTCACCCACGTGCAGGCACAATCCCCTGTGAGGAAACGACGGGAAGTTGTGGAAGAGGGAAATGTACGTAGCACTAACAATTATCATGTTGTGAATGTTGAACGATACATTCAAACAAATCTTGCTGGACATGTTGTGCTACGTGTGAGAGTGTACTTGAACACGTGTACGAATGACAGTGGGAATGGATTCACAATGCCAACATTGAAACTATCCGTCTCTCTGTCACCACAAGTAACCGTCACACATTTGAACAACATTCCCAATGACGGGATCACAAATCCAACTCGATCAATGCGCAGTATGGGCCGATTAATTGGCGACTGTCAGCAGCAATGGGGGAACTTGTCAATTATAGCAAATACAACATCTGCACATATTCAACAAACCATTCTACCGTGCTGTCGACGCAGTTTGCGCGTGTCATTTGCAGCACTTGGATGGGGTGATTGGGTGCGTTGCATCTTTTCAACAACACCAACAAACATATCAAAATGTTCAGGTGATCTCCCCTGCAGAATTCGACTCGTACTACTGCATTGGTCGATGTATGACATTTGGCGGGTTCTCCAACAGCGACAGTGGTGGTGCCCTGTATGCAGATGTACGGAATCGGCACAATTCTGCACGCGGACTAGCACTGAGTCCCTGTTGTTCACCCGTGCACTTTGCACCATTGCCTGTCACGGTTAGACTGAATGAGAATGAGTACATGACACAGACGCTGGATGATGTGCTCGTGACACAGTGTGGGTGCATGTGATTGGGACTTTATTGCGCTATTTTATTGTTTTATTGTTTTATTTATTTTGAAACAATCTCGTCGAAAGAATATACAAATATACCCGGTTACAGATGTCACTCGCATATACATTATGAGAATTATATTCTTGAATTTCTCGTGCATTATATTCAGTGCATTTTGAATTGAATAAAACAAGAATTATTTCGGATAACTATTTTCAATTTTTCAACGTGTAATGTTACGCATTCAATTCATATTTGGAATAAGAAATAAGAATTCAAACTTGATTCATTCAAACTGATTCATTATCGCTGCACATTTCAAGTACAAATAACCAATTGCCCTACAAGTATTATAATTAAACTGATTTATCGATTAATCTTGTCTCATAAAACAAACAATCATAAAGTAGAGCACACGCTGATTAAGAACAAAAAACAATACACAACATGTGGTAATAATACTTAGTACAAATATTTACATTTTAAATATTACATCAAATAAACCATGTCAATGTCACTATCAACCGTTTCCCATAATGAAAATAAAAGCGAAGCAATAAAAGTGGAAATCAAATCGAAACCCAAACTCGGACTTCTATCATCCGCGTCATATTTATTTGGAAATGTTGTTGGCAGCGGCATATTTGTATCACCAACATTCATACTACAACAGGCTAATTCTGTCGGAGCTTGTATCGCGGTAATTTAATTTAATATTTAATTAATTTTAATATTTCATGTTTATGTTGAAAATATTGAAAACATTTATTTTACAAATCAATCAGGTGTGGATTGCATGCGGTCTTGTCTCAATTCTCGGTTCATTATGTCTTCTGGAACTCGGCACAAGCATACCGAAAAGTGGCAGCGATTATGCATATATTTATCACGTGAAATGGTAAATACTAAACAAACAATTTGAAATGAAATAAACAAAAATAAATGAATAAATAAACCCAGGAAGTCCCTCGCATTCGGTCTGGCCCTCGTGAACATGTTCATAACATGGCCAGCATCAATCGCGGTGCTCAGTGCAACATTCGGTGAATACGCCATGCAAGCTATTGATCCATGGGTGTGTGTGAATAGTGATAGTGACAAGAAGGCCGTGCAGTTGCTCATTGCCATATGTTTCACATGTATGGAGTTATTTGAATTAAATTCGAAGAATTTGTATGAATTATTTTCAGTACTAATCACCTATTTGAACTTTGGACAATTGAACAAATCACTGGCAATCTTTCAAAATATAACAACTCTGTGCAAGATTGTCACCTCGTTGGTCATTTGCGGCGCTGGCGGATATTATTACTTCTTTAAAAGTAAAATAACAAAAATGAAATAATAAAACTAAAACAGATGGCTCGGCAAATTTCATCCAACCATTCTATGGCAGCAGCAGCTCGGTGAATGCCTACATCTTAGCTTCTTACGGCGGTTTCTGGGCGTACACCGGCTACGATGCATTAAACAGCGGTATTGAAGAGGTGCATAACCCGAGAAGGTATTCAAAATATACAGAATTTTGATTAAACAATAAAATCAATTGACTTTCAGAACTCTGCCACTAGCCGTAACAGGAGGTCTAATAGTGATCACCATATTCTATGCGCTAATCAACGTTGCCTATATATCTGTACTTGGTGTAGATGGAATGCTCTCATCCATTGCAGTTGGCCAGGTTTGCAATAATCAAATATAAAACAAACAAATAAACCAATTCCTTTATATTTATTAATCAAGACATTCACAAACGAAGTATTCGGTCGTGCAATAGCCCTGTCTGTCCCATTTCTAATCGGGATTATGATTATCAATGCTATGAATGCGACATTCTTCACCGGTTCGAGGTTTGATTTAACAAGAATGAAGATTAGTGCATTCAAATTAAGATTAATGTTCGCCATTGCACGAAATGGACAACTGCCGAGATTCCTATCAATCTTGAATATTAATACCAATAGCCCACAGGTGTCGGTTACGCTACATGTAAGTGATGGTGTTGATGATGTCACACTTAAGAACATTGAATATACGTTTATTAGTATCGAATTGATTTCAGACTCTAATAACGATACTTCTCCTATTGTTTGATCAAGTCGAATTGATGTTGAATTTGGTGTGTTTCAACAACCAGTCTTCATTGGATTGATGTTTTTACTTTCAGACCGTGTTCACAATATGGCTCAACCGCACATGTTCACTATTTGCAATAATCTACATTCGAGTGAAACACATCGAAGTACACAAGGACGTTATCAAAGTATAATGGAAACATGATTTAAACAAATCAACATCATTGAATCAGGTACCAATTGCTGTACATGTGACATTCCTGCTAATCTGTCTTGCCTTGGTTATCATTCCATTCGTACAAACACCGGTGTTCTCAATCATTGGGCTTGGAATTGTGGTCATCGGAACAGTAGGACACTTTGCACTCGTTAACAGGGTTGCTGTGCCTAACTTTGTTTTACAAATTCATCGTATGTTTGAATTGATTTTTATTTAAATAATTCAAATTACTTCCAGATTGGTTACACATCAATGCTCAAAAGTTGTTTCTATCAGCACCAGAAATCATTATCGAAGACAAGACAGAATTGATTACAGCCACGATAGTTGAACGATTTTGAATTATGTCAAAAAGATGACAATTTATTTGCAAAAAATGGAAAGCATAAAAACATAATTTATTAACAGCGAGATCAAATTATTTCATAGCAGTGCAACACAAGTAACGTGTCAAAAAAACAATTAAAAATTGCAAAAAACATGAATAAATTTCACAAAACCAATCCCTACGCAACGGGTTCCAGATCAATCCAGTACTGCACCCAAACCGGCAAATATTGTTTACTCCATTCCAATGCATCGGCCAATTCAAGACCCGTTACCTCCAATGTGTACGTACGAAATGTCTTTGTCTGATGTCGATCAAACGATGTCGCACAGAGAATGTTGCAGGAGAGCAGCTTTTCAAATGCCTTCAATAAATTAATTTAAATAAATCATTTCAAACAAACAAACCTTATAAACAGTATCCGTATCGAAGACAATACCAATATGATGTCGATTAATGTGTTGATGATAATCTAAAATTTCACAAAAACACCTTCCAATATTCACTCCATTCACTCACATCGTCTAACCCTCTCAAAGTTCACACCATGCTGTCTACTCTCCTTCAACGCCCACACATCCCTCACGGCTAATAAAATACAAACTTCCAATGACGAGAATGACAATACTGTTGCCCATAATGTATTCGATGGAATCAGTAAATTCATTTGATTCGTTGGTTGTCCTGCTGCTATCACGTGCTGCACGTCTAATGTCGTCTCGGTGGATATTATTTGTGCGAGACATGTTTTCTGGGAATATTAGTTTATGAAAATTATAATGAAATAATGAAAAACTAATCTCACCATAAATCGTTGCAATTCATCAGACCCTGTCGACCGACTAAATGACATGTCACAACATTCATACACATCACGATCGGAAAATGTTTTCTGCAAACATACGAAAGTCAAAATCAATAATTCCAAACCTGAATCGCCGCATTCCATCGCTTCACCACATCCCCTTTTCCATCAATTGTTAACACCCGTTTGATCAACTGAACGTAATCATCACACGTTTTCAAATACATTCCAATATCAATAAACAACGGTTGTTGCGCCAGACGACTGCGAACACGTTTTTCCATGTTTTCCATTGCGTCCTAAAATCAATTCCAAAAATCCAACTAACTGTATTTGAATAAAATTACCCACGCTCCCGTAACACTAATGACCAAAATTGGTAAACTATTATGTTCATGTGTTGGTCCAACCAAACTATACAACAACGATTGACTCAATTGTACGACAATTCGTTCGAAATGCTCCAATACGAATACATAGGCCGTGTGTTTGAATGCTATAAGAATTTGAAATGTTTTAATAAAAGATTCAACGCCAACCTTGTCGCAATTGATCAATAAAATACTGCATTGACGCAGCAGTTGACATCTGAAAATAGAATATTGTAATGAAAGTCAGTGGCAAATTAATACAGAAAAAATTCATTTCAAACAACCACATCAAATCACGCACCTTTTGTTCATCATCATCCCCATCAAATGCGATATTCAATTGTCGTGCAATCTCTTGTAAACAAATCCGATCAGTCGTCAGCACCAATCCTAAAACATAAATAAATAATAATTAATAAATACAAATAATACGAACCATTCAACCGCACAACAACTAATTTCCTCTTCAAATTCTCTCGATTGTCTTCCATAAACTGTTCAATTCCCATATCAACAACACCCAACGCTGTCGACATTCCACACAGTGCATGCACCATCAACGATCCACCACATGACAATCGAACACAATTGCTTACACGTTGTTGTACATCACTGAAACGTTATCAGATGATGATTATTTTGCTCAAACGTACCCGATTTCTTTACCCAGCAACTGCAAATACGGATCGGTATGCAATTTTGTTGCAAGCGATTTATGGATGGTTTCCATATTTAAATATTGCTGAAAATGATGAAAACTAAGTGCAAAACGACATTTCAAACAATCACTGACATCAACAGACACCAAATTTGAATTTTCAACAGCCGCTAATTTATCAACAATTTATTCGTTATATGAATTCGTTATTTATCTCAGCATTGCAAATAGATCAAAAGGCAATACAAAAAAATCGTTGGAAGAATGTCGACTAAACAGTTGTAAATAAAAATACCAACGCATCGCATTCGATTGCAAAATCACCGGGAAATGTTGAGCAAATTAGATGTGAATGTTGAGCACACGAACGTGTTGATCAATTTCGTTCAATTCTTTTTCTGCATCCGCCTCACGTCGTTCTGCATCCACCTCACGTCGTTCTGCATCCGCCTTAAGTTGTTGTGCATCGGCCTTAAGTTGTTGTGCATCGGCCTTAAGTTGTTGTGCATCGTCCTTACGCCGCTTTAATTCACACGTAGCCTACAAAATAAATCAAATTTATACACGAAATCATACCGCATTAATTATGTCACACAAGTGCTTAATCGATAGACTTTCAATTGGTTGATCGGACGATGATACAGAGGATTGCAACGGCAAATGGGAAACATTCGCTATTCGTTGTTCAGCATAGGTATTCTGTCGACGTAATTCATGCCCAATCTAAAATGAAGACATATTAAAACCTGATGTCATACCGGAGCATTTTGCACCTTCAACTGTGCCAGTATCCGACCCAAATCTCGCATCGTCTGCCGTTCAATGATTTGAGGCGATACACTACCAATGCGCTGTTGATTATCGTTCTCACGTGGCGATTGCGAACATTGCGAAGATGTGGGAGCCGTGTGTGTTGATAATCGATGTTGCTCAGTCGTTGTTCTGTGTAGTCCGCATTCCTGTATGATATGAAACACATTCAAGAGATGTAGCCGGTCGCTAATAAAGCGATCACTGGACTAAGGATCATTATTTGTGTACAATTTTGAAAATCTATCTTGTATGAAACATTCCAATCGCCTCTACTACCACCATCTAACCTTAATTTGTGTCCCAACAAAGACACGTCGGAGGTCACACTTCTTAACCTCTTGTTTGCACGTGCAACATGTTGGTGTTGTCTACAACAATATAAACATTTCGAGTGCTGCACTGACACCTGAATCCACTGACTGATGCAGTTCATGTGAAATACATGACCACATTTAGTCGAGCACGCGTTGTCGTGCTGTGACAAGTCACGTAAACATACCGCGCATTCTCCTGATAACGACATTCAGATCAATTTCACTTTGAATTGTTATGAATTAACAAATTTGTGTTTTAAATACTAATTGTTTTGATTTCAGAATTCAACGAATATGCGAAATTTGAAAAGATGGTGCTTTAAAATGTTATTACGTCGCATGAAAACGTTGTTACGTCACAATGCCTATAAAACACAACACACCTGATCAGTTTCTGGTGACATTCCACACATAGCATGCACCATCAACGATCCACCACATGACAATCGAACACAATTGCTAGCACGCTGTTGTACATCACTGAAACATGCGTTTTATTATCAATGAAACAAGCCAAACATTTGCTGCTGTGACGAAACTTGAACACACACAACGTCAGTTTAATCAATACGATATAAATACGAAAATGTTAACAAACCTACCCTCTCTCATTCCCCAGTAGCGGCAAATATGGATCGACATGTAACTTGTCTGCCAATGATTATCGCACGTGTTCCATCATTCACTGCAAGTGGACTAGCCAAAATGTCACTGATATTGATATAAGTAAGATATCTTGTGACCATATAACACCGTTCCAACAATCCATTCAAATTTCAATTCAAATTGTTCATTTTTAAACCGAACGAGTAGTACCTTTTCAGGCTAAAATCTTATAGCAAAAGTTGGTCAAGTGATCCACACGATCCAATACAACGTTAAGTGAAAAGACACAAAAAGTCATCAAACAAGAACTATCATAATCAAAATTCAATTACGAATCAAATTCAGCAATGTGCAAATCTCATCTAACTGTTGTCGTTCATTCATAATACTTTGCTCCGAATCTAATTTGCGCTGCTCTGCCTCCATCATTCGCTGTTCCGCCGTTGCTTTTTCTTGTTCCGCCGCTGCGTTTTCTTGTTCCGCCGCTGCTTTTCGGCGTTCAACATCGGTTTTTTGTCGATTTAATTCACGTTCGATCTAAAAAAATGAATACATATTAAAACCTGATATCATACCGCAGCCTTTTGTGCATCGAAACCTGCTTTTTGTGCATTGAAATCTGCTGTCAGCTGTGTCAACATCAAGCGCAAGTCTTGTACCGACTGCCCTTCAATTGCCTGCGGCGATACACTGCCAGTGCGATTATCATTCTGATGTGCCGATTGTGATGATGTGGTAGCCGTGTGTGGTGTTAATAGATGTTGTTCAATCGGTGTCCAACGTAGTGCGGAATCCTGTATGAAATGAAATCTAACATTTTCAACAGATGCAGCCGGTGTTGTATATTACTTTGAGGGACCTCAAAGTAATATACAACACCGGTCGCCAATAAAGCGATCATTAGACTAAGGGTGAATATTTTTATAAATGTGTACAATTTTGAAAATCTATCTTTTAGGAAATATTACAATCTCTTGGACTAACACCAGCTAACCTTAATTTGTGTCCCAACAAAGATACGTCGGAGGTCACAGGGCTTAACCTCTTGTTTGCATGTGCAACATGTAGGTTTTGTCTACAACAATATAAGTTTCGAGTACCGCACTGACACCTGAATCCACCGATTTATGCACTTCATGTGAAATACATGGCCACACTTAGTCGAGCACGCATTGTCGTGTTGTGACAAATCACGCAGACATACTGCACAGTCTCCAGATAATGACATTTCTAATTTGACTTGCTATTTTTCCCAAATGAAGACTACTTAATTACGAATGAAATGTTATGGCAACATAATTATGCAACAGGTTTAATTACATCACAATACACAAATTGTGTGACACAATATGTCCACTCACCTCTTCGTTGCGTTCTTCATTTAGTGTCATGTTAATTTGTCGTCGTTGGATATCCAAAATACGATTGGCAACTCGTGTAAAACCTGCAATGCGAAACCAACAAGATTTTCATCACAAACACACATAAACCAACCATCTAATGTAGCGACAGTGATTAGTTTATCCGGATTGTCCACTCTCAGTTGTTCAATAGTTGCGGCCATAGCATCCAATGTTGATAATAGATACCTATTCTCAACACACTGCGATATCAACGGTTCATCGGCAATGGCACACGATTGCTCTCCACTGTGACGCACTGCTGGTCCCGAGCTGGTGCTGCAAATTAACACATTTCAATAATGCAAACATGCAACGGAGAACAATCAAAAGCAAAACAACACCTCTTACGCAGATCACTCATCATATTAGCGTCCGCCTTTTGTTTGTCCACTTTTGAAGAACACACCTCGACAATGCAACTGAAACGTTTAAATGTTTACATAGAAACAAGAAATTTCATTAAAGGAAGCCCCGTCGAACATAAATTTCAATAAATCAAAATTGTAACTTACCGAACTTCTTTACCGTCTCCGCTTACTGTGTTTGCCATAGCGATCGAATACTAATCAGTAACTGCATGTTATAATCAAATTAAAAGCGAAAATTTAAAAAAAAATGGAATTTGACGTAAACAAAAATAATTACATGCCCAAGTTATTACACGTCGATTATACAATTAAAGTTTATTTTTGTTCAAATTTAAATTAACAAAAATAAATAGCACAGCGTCGGAGCGAAATGACTAGAACGATTAGAAACCCGTTTCACTCAATATGTTAAATGCAAAAATTGGAAGCCCATAAAACATACAAATACAATGTTACAATATGACAACGAAACCGTTCAACTACACCAAAGGTGTGTGCAACTTACATGAAGGAACTGCACAAAAATAAACCCGTATTCAGATAATTTGTGGAATGCAAACGTGTGGGCACCCGTATTTAATATAAAATCTCTCAAAATCAATGTTACGTAAATACAAATAAAGTTTGATCCGTATGAACGTGGGAAAAATTCGAATAACTAATTAATGATTGCATCTATGGCAAAAGAAACTTTTGCAAAATGTGTTAATAAACAAATTAAATTAATCTAAAAGCATGTAAAATGCGAAAATCACAAAGTCAAACATTCTCAGTACGCGCACGTCCGTTACTTTCATCACGAACAAATACCTCACCAACACTACTTGCACGCAATGCTTGTCCATCCATTTGTTCATTCTTACTATTCGGTGACATACTCTCTGCGCTGCGTGTTTGCGTCGCATATCTCACCTGAAATTATTTATTTGTTTGTTTGTGTGTGTGTGTGTGTATGTGTGTACCGTAGGACTCTTGATCGTTGACAGACTCGACGTTATACTACTATGTCGACTGCTAGACACCAATTCAACGCGTGGATGACGATCACGCCATTCATACACAATCTTCGTGTGATATCGTACGGACAACTAAAAATAAATAGGAATAAATGCAAAAAAATGCTGCACAAACATACACAAAACCATACGACATATGTTACAATAATAAACATAGCCAATACAATCAACGCAGGTACATGTAGTGCACGTTCCGTTGCAGCAATATCCGGTTCATCGTCGTCAGTCATCAACTTTATCTTTTTTGCTGCATCCAAAATACCATCGTTTGATTGATGCCAGTAATATATAGCGCCCTAAACATCCACAAAACTAACAAAGATCAATCAATCAACACACCTGCAAACACATTGTTGCCGATGCAACAGCCAACGGTGTCAGGAACAACCAACAACACGCGTCCGCAAATAAATGACGACGCTCACATTTATAATCTGGTGCCAAGAGAAACTGGAACATTTATGGACAATTAATTATTAACAAAAACGAACAAACAAACGACACTCACCTCACGAACGGGACGTGCACGACGCTGAACACGATACTGATAGCGACAAATCTCACACGTATGCGCTGCTTTTGACGATAGCCAACGTTCCAAACACGAACGATGATACAAACCAATTGATCCGCGACAATTACACGGCGATATCAACGGCTCACCGGCAATAGCACACGACTGTTCTCCACTGTGACAAATGCGACACACCGACGGTCCCGAGCTCGTGCTGCAAATCACCAAATTATTATAACCCAACCATCCAATTAACCCGCACCTCCAAATGCTCTGACGCAAGTCACTCATCATAATCCCATCACCCATATGTTTGTCCACTTTTGCCTCACTCATCTCCACTCCTGTCGCACTATCAATTCGCTTCTTCACATTTCCCACTTCATTCATCTCACTCTCACTATCCGATCGCATACCGTACACCTGGAGATGGGGATAATTTGCATAAAATGTGCAAATATACGGGTTTATCGTCGTAACTTGTTGGATTTGGCGGTGAGACAAAGCGATCCAATTGACATTGATTTGCGAGTGGTGAAAAGAATGTCGCCGGTGTGGATGTTGCGCCTGAAGTCATTTGCAATTTAATTAAATAATAAAACAACCTGAGAATGGCAATTCTCGTTCGAACACACTATCGTGACCCGGTGAGGACTGTGCGCCCAAATGTTCGTGTATTTTCTAACAATTAACATAAAATGTTTAGAAAATAAAATAACCAACGCGATCATTACGTGGCGACACAATTGAATTGTTGATCGCGTCGCTGCACAATGGCGCCGGTCGACGAATATTTCCAGGTGTTGTCATTCTCGTTGTTAATGTTAAATGCGCCCGAAGAAGTAATAGAACACACCAACAGTTACACCACGACAAAAATGAAATTAAAGCGGACAGCAGAGAAGTGCAACCGCAAACGTCATGCAAAATATACAAAACAACAACAAAAATAACGTTTATTCTCCAAAAACAAATAAAACAAATAAAATAAATAACAAATTGGTAACAATCATTAACTGTCCTCATCAAAATTGTCATCAGACATAGGCAATTGCACCGACTGTATGAATTCAGCCAGCATATGTTCCGGAATTTCTGTTGCACGTACCGTCATCACATAATACGCCCATTCAACCTGAAATCAAATATAATTTCCAATTGATAAATGAAGATAAATCAAACCTTTTGCAAACTGTCCCGTATCACTCTTACTTTCATACTGTAGTCCTTCTTCATCCAATGATTCATGCCTAGGATCAACGACGCACCTATAATAAATAAACAAATAAATAATTAATAATAATTCATTTTAATTATTATTATTATTTCAAAATAATACTCACATGCCAACATCTCCCTTAAAAAGAGAATCACTTCAAATGGCACGTGTGTCAATCCCGCAGCAACACTGTTCATTGCATAACGCATCAATTCACCGGCCACATCACCGATGCCTAGTAGATAATCACCAGTTGTGACGAGCATACGAGGGCTGTATGAATGATTATTAATAGATGATTTGAATATTTGAAAATATTTAGTTATTTGGAACTTACTTTCCATCTTTCTCATTAAATGTCAAATATTTTTGCACTTCGGAGTGTGTGACTAACCGTTTCTCCAACATATAATGATACAATGTGTACGCTTCGATGAATTCTGAACAATAATTGTTGTAATTGTTGATTCCATCACTTACCTTGCAAACCCTGTTGAAATGCTCGCGTATATTTATACGGGTCAACATTCAATAAATCGTTGGCAATGTGCAAATAATACGAATCACGTAAAACATTCATTCGTGTCATTGCCTCGCTTAACAATTCTGCAAAAAGTAGCCAACAAATTCGACACTTACACGCACCTTGTTTTCCTTGTTCGTCCTGTTTCATTGGAAATCGATGTAGCAAGAATATAATTCGTTTGCTTTCAATGCGAATATCACGATCCAATTTCGTAATACGTTCATGTCGATCATGCGTCGCATCCAATTCTGCAAAAGTTTTTCATTCCATTCAAAATAAACAAATCGCACAAACCTGACGAATAATTCTCAAATGCAATGCGTAAATAATCCGGAATCGGCTGCGCGACAGGTTTATTACGTGCAAACGCTTCAATACGTGTATGATTATCACCACCTCCTCTACCTGTAAATGAAATGAAATGACCAAAATATAAATTGAAAAAGAACAAATTCAAAAAAAGCAAAAACTAAACCTCGATGCGAACCACCACCGCGTCCACGTCCCCGGTATCCTCCACGTTGATAATTATTGTCATGCGACGTCGACGCTGTTGTCGCCATTTTTTCAATCTAGAAACTTGAAATCACAACAATTTAGTGATTTCAAAAATAATTATGTGTCGTTTAACATCAAATGTCGAATGAAACAATAACTTCCAAATCAATTACGTTGTTTATTATCGCGCAAAGAGAACCCACAAACAATAGAGAAATTATCATATCGATATCGATAAGTCGAAAGGCAGAAAATGAATTTACAATGCGCAAACTAATATCTATAAACCGTCTATAACCCGCCCCGCAATGCCAAAACTAAATGCAACACACTCCCACCGGCAATCTTATAATCCGCTGCCGTTTTGTCGTCATTCATCTGTTTACCCGCATAAATCAGTCGTTGCTGCGGCGGTGGAATACCTTCCTTCTCTTCCACCTGAAACAAATCAAAGTTAGAAGAATATAGAAAGCAAACCTTCTCTTTGATCCGATCTACCTTATCGTTCGGCTCAATATCTAATTCGATCTCCTTACCGGTGAGCGTTTTCACTTTTATCAACATTTTCAATTGTGCGAATTATGCTGAGCAAATGTAGTCTTCAAGAAGTAGATGAAACTAAAGAATGTAAAAAATATAATTGGAACAATGTTTCAATATAAATTGTAATGGACAATGAAAATAAACCGACAATAAACAAATGATTGGCGCATGCGATAAAATAAACATCTTTATTTGCCTCTTACAAAAACAAATAAACATTTTATCACAAAACAACAACAAATCTATGACTTATCAACAACCGTCATATCCCGTTTCTCAATCTTACGCAAAAACTTTTTCTTCGCACGCTTCAACTTGTGAACATTCTTTATCACTTGCACAATTTCCGATTTCTTTTGATTCTCCGCCCGTCGTTCCTCCTGTTCCTTGCGTCGACGTTTCTTGTCCTGAAGATATCAATTCCCAAAATCAAATATTACCCAATACCTCAATCAAATTCTTCTTATTATCCCTCAACTCTGCCTGCAACGCCTTAATAGTTTTCATGTGCTGTCGTTCTTGCATCTTCTTTGTCCACGAACTATTGAACGCAACATCCTTCTTGATTGATGACGTTCTAAATCAAAACAAAATTTAAATAAATTAAAACGTAATCTAACCGTTTCTCCGCTTTATCCTTCCATGTTCGACCTGATTTCGGACAGCCATGAATACGGAATGTTGCCTTTTGTGCGTCACTTAACTGCATCGGTTCATCACATTCACTACTGTCGCTGTCATTGTCAACAATTGCCGTGTTTGATATGAATGATTCCATTCTTTTGTCTAAACAATTGAAGTTTCAAAATAATGAAAATATAATTGAAAATAATTCCGGAGACAAAGTTCACCAGACAAAATCGAATTCAGTGAATAAATGTACAAAAGATTTTATTGTATCATATTTTAAGTGGTAATAGGTAACATGCTAATTACATCGCAGAGTAAATAATTTGACGAAAATGGCAATAAGAAATTCTAAACTACAATAGAATAAATATCAATATCAATCACCAATAAAAACAAAAATAAATAAAAACATATTCAGCAACCCGGATAGACCGGTTGAAATTCACACTTGGCAATAGCAAACTTATTTCTGACACAAAACGACGCAATCGTATCGGCGACTTTATCCGGTGAATCCTCTTGAACACAATGTCCAACTTTAGGAAGCACGACCATTTGAAATTTGCCCTGCATTTGTCCCACTGTTAGATCGGTATCCAATCGATCCACGCCAGCAAGAAGTAATAATTTCGGTGCATTAACAGATAAGAATATCTACAAACAAAAGAAATTAGCCCATTTAATAATAATTGAATCCCAAACCTTAGACAGTCCATCAAACCACCCAGTCCAATACGGTTGTGTTTTCATCAAATCAATTCTCCATGTAAATGCTGGTTTGGTAGCTGCCGCCTCTTCTGCATCTTCTTCAAACATTGTCTCCGATTCAATCCGCATCCCTTCACTCTCGTTCACTTCACGCAATTGTGCCGGCATGGACACACGCGCTGAATGGAGATTTCGAACCGTGCCACTTTTCATGCTGATGGTGAATTAATATTCAAAGTATTGGAAGAGGTAAACAAACCACCATTCAATCGCCTTTTGTTTCGTTGTAAATGCCGTTGGACGTGCGCGCAGCACATTGGTCATACATTGTAGCGCGTCCATTGCACTACCTTCGACAACATCGATAACACATAATCCCTGTACGACGAATGATTTATTCTTTTCGGCAAATTGACAAACACGAGCCGCGAGTGCACCACCCATACTGCAAATTGAATATCAAATAATTGATAAACAATATGTACAAACCTGTGACCAATAACAAACAGCGTTGGTGTTGATGAAAACATGTGTTGCACAATCGATATAACGTCACTAAAAAATTGGATTCATTAAACGAAATAATTAAATAAATTAATGAAAATGAAATGAAATCCCACCGCACCTTATTTGAGTGTCAATCGCTAAATCTTCATCGTTCTCGGTGTGTGTACCACCGTGACCACGTAGATCGGGTGCGAATAGTTGACAATCAAAGATCTTGCATAATTCTTCCTGCGACACAAACTCAAAACAATTCCATTCATAAACAAAACCTACCGCAAAGCAGGCCCATGTCAGACCGGAATAGCCTGCGCCGTGGAGTAACAGGAATTTCAAATTATTTTCGTTCGGTCCCTTCACATAAACATTGAACGAGTCGGCGGTATTGATTACAACACTACGTCTCTCGTCAAAGAACTCCGTCCATTCAATTGGTGTAAAGTCGCGTCGCTTGTTTCGTGCTGCCGATGCTGAGTTTGGTGCATGACTGGAAACTTGATTGAATAATGTCGCGATCAAACGCACGGAATTAACGGCGGGATCGGTGGTAGCTTCGATTGTAATTTTCGCTGTAGATCGGACGCGCTCATTTTTGTTGTAGTTGTGACGAACGCATAAAAGTGGAAGCGAATAATGAAGAAATAACGCAACGGATTTGAATAGACTCGAAACGCCAACGAATATGAATTTTAAATTTTCACATCTGTGCGTTGGTTAATATTCCAAGGCGTCAATTACCATAATTTTTAATGGCGCCACGAAACGACTTACCGATTGACAGTTTTAAAAATGTGTTGTTATTTTTGAGAAAACTTTGTGTCTTGTTGACTATGTAATATTTTCTGGTGTGAAATTTCATTTACATGTATTTTCAATTAAATATCATCATTTTTGCCGCCTTCAATGTAAAACACGGACTGTCTCCTCACATTGTTTGTGTAGTTAGTGAATAAGCTTGCTAGAAAGTTCGCGAAATTTCCGTAAATACGAATTGTTGACGAAACATCAATTCCTTGCGCAACGTGTAATTATCTCAAATTTGCATTGATTTGCAGAACATTATCAAAAATAATAATTCATATAACTCTCTGAATCGTTATCGGAATGTCAGTTATCGGATTCGACATTGGCAATTTGAATTGCTACATCGCCGTAGCGCGACAAGGTGGCGTTGAAGTGATCACAAATGATTATTCACTCCATGCAACACCGTACGTTTGTGAAATTGAATTGTTTATTTATTTATTTATTTTCCAGCTCATGTGTCTACTTCGACGATCGTTCACGTGTCGCTGGTGTGGCTGCCAAACAGAAGATGTTAACCAAGTTGTCCAACACCGTCACATCCATCAAACATCTAATCGGCCGGAAATTCAGCGATCCCATTGTGCAAGCGGAACGTGCATGGGTGCCATGTGAAGTCGTGCAATTGCCAAATGACGGCGTCGGTTTGAAGGTTTGTTGCAGTGTTTCGATTCTGTTCATATTTGTTTCACTGTTCAGGTATCTTATCTGAATGAAACACGCGTATTTACACCCGAACAAATCTTGGCGATGATTATTATCAAACTCAAATTGATCACCGAACATCACTATGTTGATGTGAATATGAAAGTGTCTGATTGCGTGATTTCGGTAAATTATTTTGTTTATTTCATTTGAATAATTTGAATTTTGTTTTAATATTTCGTTATTTAGATTCCGTGCCATTTCACCGACGCACAGCGACGCGCTTTTCTCGATGCAACAAAAATTGCTGATGTCAATTGTCTGAAGATGATTAATGAAACTACGGCAGTTGCATTGGCGTATGGCATTTATAAACAAGTTTGTTGAGTCTAATGTTGAAATTTTATTTGTTTGTACAGGATTTGCCAGCCGATACAGAGAAACCGCGCAAAGTGCTCTTCGTTGATTTTGGTCAATCACAAACGCAAGCATGCATCGCTGAATTTCAAAAAGCGAAACTTGTTGTAAGTTCGATGTTTTTGTTGAATTATTATTATTATTATTAATTTAGAATTAATTTATTCTATTACCTTGTCTTAAATTGTTCATTTTTTTCTAAATTGCAGATGCGTGGCACATCATTCGACGTGCAATTAGGTGGACGAAATTTCGACAAACAATTATGCGACTATTTTATGGATGAATTTAAAACAAAGTACAAGATTGATGTGCGGAAATCACCCCGTGCATTGTTCCGTTTGATGGATGAATGCGAAAAGTTGAAGAAACAAATGTCGGCGAATACGAATAAATTGCCATTAAATATTGAATGTTTCATGGAAGATAAGGATGTGCAAGGTTTCGCATCACGGTGAGTGAAATTATTTGAAAAATTGAAATTTTCCCAATTTTAGTGCCGAATTTGAAGCAATGTGCGCACCACTTTGGGATCGTTTCCGAACCATTATTCGGAATTTGCTTCGTGATACAAGTTCGTTAAATCAGCAGTGTGTTTGATTTTATTATTTAACCCTTGCAGAAACACATCCAAGCGATATCGATTGTATTGAAATGGTCGGTGGTGGCACACGAATGCCAATGATAAAGGCGATTTTATTGGAAATGATTGGCAAAGAACCGATGACAACAATGAACATGGACGAAGCAGTTGTTCGTGGTGCTGCCATGCAGGTTGAGAATTTATTTCGAAAATCTAAACGAGTTCATTTAGTGTGCGATATTGTCACCAACGTTTCGCGTGCGGGAATTCAATATTACAGACACACAACCGTATCGTATTCAAATTCGTTACCCGAAGGGACTCGATACAGAACTAGAGTAAATATTTTGCAATTTTCACATCATTTATGATTATTTGTTAAGTGAAATGACCGTATGCACCGAGAACAGCACGTGTCCATTTACAAAAGCATTTCAATTTTATCGCGACAAACCGTTTACAATCGAAGCACGTTATGAAATGCCAAATCAGATACCGTATTCAGATCCGCTTATTGGTAAGCAATTATTTTTTTATCTATTTTTAAATCATATAAAAAACAGGCAAATTCAATGTCACCGGTTTTGCACCAAAGCCAAATGGTGAATCACACAGCATGAAAGTCAAGCTTCGTTTGAGTGTCAATGGCATATTCAGCGTGTGCGGCGCGCATATTATTGAGACAGTTGAGGTGGCACCATCAGCGGCAACAGATGACAGTAAAGCTGGTGATGATTCGACAAATCCTGTGCCAATGGACACTGGTGCTGAACAAAATGAAACGATGGTTTGGATTGTGATATATTATTTTTCTGAATATTATTATTTTAGAATGATGACACGGTTGAGGCAACAAACAACGATGATTTGATGGAGGAAGGAGTGAAAATGCCCAATGACAAAGCAGCGGCGAAATCGAAGAAGAAGACAATTCGAACAGCATGCACAGTTGTGGAGGATGTGACCAGTTGTTTGCCATTGCAAAAGTTGACTATATTGAAGGATGATGAGGTAAGTCATAAATTTATAGTTTTATGCATTATTTGAATTATTAAGGCACGTATGCAAGCTGCTGATCGACAATTGAAGGAGAAGGCGGACGCGAAGAATGCGGTGGAAGAGTATGTGTATGAGATGCGAGATAAATTGGGCGATATGTATCAACCATTTGTGACGGAAAATGTATATTATATATACCATTTTATAATGAAATTAATTTCTTTATATATTTAGGACGCAGCAAATTTCAGTAATTTATTACAATCAACAGAAGATTGGCTGTATGATCAGGGTGAAGATGTTGACAAACAGGAATATGTGACACGTATGAATCAATTGAAGGTAATGATTTCAAATAATGATGACATTTGATTAAAATATGCATTTGTTTTAGGCACTCGGTGATCCAATTGTGGAACGTTATCGCGAAAAGGAACTTCGTCAGGTTGCCTTTGATGAATTTGGACATTCATTGGTGCACACACGTAAAATCATTGATTCGTATAACAAAGGGGTAAATTTGTTTTTCCTTTTTGTTGGAATAATAATTTTATTGAAATTTAATAGGAAGAGAAATATAAGCATTTGGAGCCAAAAGATATGGACAAGGTGCGACGTGCGTATGATGAGAAAATGAATTGGTTGAATGAAAATATACAAAAGTGTGACAAACGTCCATTGACACAGGCGCCAGTTGTGTTTGCTGCGCAGATTCGTACTGAACGTGAAGTATGTTGTTTTGGATTGGTTTTTTGTAAATTTATTTCGATTTTTAGTTATTTGAAAATCAAGTCAATCCGATTGTGAATAAGAAACCGCCACCGCCGCCGAAAGTTGAAGAACCGCCGCCGCAGCCAAAAGAAGGGGCAAAGGAAGAAGCGAAGGATAAAACGAATAAAGTATTGGAAGATGTGCCGATGAATGGTAATGAAATTGATGAGCAAATGGTTGAATAAATCGATTGAATGAATAGAATAGAATTGATTAAGTTTAGTTTTATTTTTATTATGCAAGGTTACGTTTTTTATCGAAATCTCAATTGTTGTTTGAAGATGTTGTCGCGTCGTGTTTATTTCCTGTGTTCGTATTTTTGAATCAGTCAGTTTTGTGTTAATTGTTATTATTGTGATGATTATTATTATTATCATCTGGCGTGGCATTTTCAACTGTTTTACAAGCAATGTGTGATGAGACTTAGATATTTCTATCCGTTTTGCGTTTTATTTCAAACAAGGCTGATGACAATTATTCCCGGCACATCATTATTTCGTTGAAAATCTTTAAATTAAACAGTACAGGTTTGACTTTTATTTGATTTTTGTTCTTGACCATTTGAATTTGAATATTTGATTTTGTAAGACGTCATCTATCGATCAATTTCTGCAACATTACCATTATTTATTTTCAGCGTGTCTATTATTTTTTTATTAATACAGTTTTCCTGTGATTTGAATGTGAAGACATAAAATGTGCTTGTAAAATTGTTATTTTTTATGCTGTTATATTCTGTTTTGTTGCAAATGCCATGTATCCGTTCCTTAAATAAAGTTGAGTATCGAGCAATACAGGCCCACATGAAAAGTGAAGTCAAGAATAAAAGGAAAACAAAGAGCATACAATATTTGATGGGAATGTTTTATTTTTGAACGATGACATAATAAGATTGACTGAGCCAGGTTAACTTCAATCAACATTCATAGCTTTCTGATTGAACACTTGCAATAAGGTCGCGAGTGGTTCAGATGTTCACTTTATTTGTGCTTGTCAGCGGTGTTTATGTAAGTGACAAAGGTTGAAAATAGGATTACATCGAACTGTTGCAAACCAAATTCGAAAAGCGATTGCACAATGAATTTGTGGTGTCGTTGCGCAACACCATTACAAAAAGTGCTCATCAATGTCATTCGACAAGTAATCATTCGCGCTCAAACAATTACTTGAGAAATAAACAAAATGCATTTGAAAACGTGTGCATTGCTGTGCATTGGTAAGAGTTGGTTGAAATGAAATTATTAATTCACAATATTTTATATTTCAGTTGTGTTCATTCAACTCACATCAGGTTCACCAATAGACGAACGTGTTCGCATCAAACGATAGTCAGTTGTCATCTTTATTCATTCCGTCATATGTTATTACTGCAGTGTTGGAGCAACGAGTTACGAGTGCTCACCAGAATGTCTGGACGAAATCGATGCAACACTGCAACGTTTGAGCAAAGTCGGAGTGGTCTTTGACACCATTGCTGATGATTTCTGTCCGTAAGTAACTGGAGAACAAACAGCTACATTCTCGCAGCGATTACAACGACTATCGTCTATGGCTATATGTGTTTGGTGGAAAGGTTGATGTTAGAGGTTGGAATTTGACAAAACAAAAGATGGACATTCTCGATTTTCTCTGTCATCAACTCAATAAATGTATTTTTGTTATTTATCTACTTCTAAAACTTCTAAAATTCCCATTACAGCACTTCCATACGACAAAGTGGTTGTATCACCCTGTCAACCGGTGAACATAGAATGGCATTGGCCAACGTTTGGCTACACTCATGCAGTATGTTTTGGTGAACTTGTGATTATTTCATTGATTGCAGCGCTTGTTTATATTTGTTGTTGTGTGAAAATTTGAAGAGCTAATTGTTTTATTTTTCGTCATGACATATGTAAATGAACAATTTTCTGTTGTGAACACATGCTGCAACAGTAAACTGCTTTGTTGTGAGAATTACTTTCGCTCAATTACAAAACGACGAAATAAGAAATGAAGAAAAGGTCATTAAGGTGAGCGATAACTTCATATTGCGTCATTACATCACGTTTTGTTGCAAAACAAAATGATAAAAAGCGATTGCACAATGCATTGTGGATGTTGTTGTGCAACACAAATCCAAATCACTACGAATCTCATTCCTTGTGATGTCGATTGACAACAATGATTATATGCAACGAATCAAATGTATTTCAAAGCGTGCGCATTGCTGCGTTGTTGTGGTAAGAGTTGACCGACAGGACATCGAGATTGTTTATATTTCAGTTGTGCTCGTTCAGCTCGCAGCAGCTGCGATGACTGATGATGAACGTGAGGGAGGAAGACGATTGTCAGTTTTTAGTTTGTATTTTGTTCATTTCACAGTTATAGTGCCGAGACGGGTCCTTACGACTCTTCGCCACAATGTGTGAAGGACTTTTCTTCATTTCTTCAACAAGCTGGAGACACTCTTGAAACATTTGCAAATGACTTCTGTCAGTAAGTAGTGCCGGAAGTCTTAAGTCTTCATTAACATTTCAACAGCGTCTACAACGTCTATCGTCAAAATGTCTTGAATGAAAAGATCAGATGGAATTCGACAAAGCAGAAGATGGATATCGTCGATGTTCTCTGTCATCAATTTAACAAATGTATTTCTTTTTACAGTTATATTTTATACAACCAACATTACAGCACCTGTGGAAACAGTGGTGAAGATTGAACCAACAGATATGGTGAATGGAAAATGGCGTTGGCCAACATTTTGGTACACATATGCTATGTGTTTTGGGAAACATCTGATTATTACATTGATTGCAGCACTTGTATTGTTGATGTTGCGTTTCATTATTCTTATGTAAGTTGAGCGATTAATTCATGTTTTGGTCTTTAACCAACTATGCATTGTTTAATTTGACGACATTATGAGTAATAATATACAGTTTTCATCAGCCTTCGCTTTTGCTAGAGTGACGAATAATTTCTAAGTTGACTGAAATATTAGCACATATCTGTCTACTTGTAATTAAACGAATAAAATGGACTATTTGACAAATTGGAAAGAAGGCATGCAAATAATATCTGTGAAATAACATTTTTGGCTATAGAAAAAAACGCATCCTGAGATTTAATTCACACAAATGAAACAATCACTGTTTCTTCGTTTCTTCAAACAGCCGATAGATCTCCGGATAACTGATCGACAGCGATTGCAGTAATGCAACGGCCAGACATATCGCACGTTGTTCATTCGTTATATCAACATTTGGTAAAATGTTCAGCATATGTACACGTTGATTTGTACTTCGCACTTTTGGCAACACCCGTGCCAGCACTTGACCACCGGGAGTGAGAATCTAAAATCATGTTTATTAATATTTGTGATGTTTGTATGTATATTTGTATTTGCAATTGATATTCCTAACTAGTCGACTACATCATCGTGTTCTTCAAATCCCTACCTTCGTGGCCGAATCATCATTGACCAAATCCATTCTCTTACACCAAACAAGCCACTTTCGTTGTCGCCGTCTCAGGAACAACACTGGCGTCTCGTTCGCGTCTCTCTTGCACACGCGGAACTCACCCGGAGCGCCGGACGTGTGAATCTAGTTTATTTGAAATATTCATTTATTAATTATTTTCTTCCAACTTTATATAGTGTCGCCGCAGTTGGATGTTGTATTTTGCCGATAATATCCTTCGAACTGTCGGCCAATGTCAACAGCATTATTTCTTCGCCCGTCGCAACACATTTCACCAACAGACCGCGATTTGCGTGTAAATCGGCCGAGAATACAAAATGCTTCTTGTTTGCTTCGTCGCGAATTTGAAATGGAATTGGTTCGGTAAATGTGTTCACCTGAAATATTTTGATTTTTATTGAAGAATTTGGAAATTTTAATTAATATTTATTAATATTTGTAAATATACCAATTTAAAATCGTGCACAGCCTTTGTGTATGGTTCTTCGTTGACTAATTTTATCGATAAATGATCGTACGATTTTAGTGTATTTGTATTTGGCAATTCCGTATGATGTTGCAAACTAGCAACGGCTTTATTTATGAATTTATCCATTTTCTAAAAAACAGAAAAAAAAACAAAATTTAAATCACTTAAATATGTCTCTTCGTTACACAAGTTATGTAACACATGTTAGTAGTGCAAACATAGGAAAGCACGGAGAGAAATGATATAATTGTACAGCGCGCTCTACGTACAAAGCACTATAAAACCAGAGCACTCCCGCTCAGTGCACAAACTGGTGTGTATGCTGAATTATAATTTCCATAAATATACGCGTCACATTCCAAATATATTATTATTATCCTGTTTTATGCAGGTTAAATCTGCCAACAATTGTAGTCAATGATTTTAATCAATCATACACGCAGAGTGATGGTGTGAACAAAAAGTGTAAGCGCGTGGCAATTTTCGTATTATTTTGCTATTTTTACATCAATTATGAAGTTACACACGCGTGAACAAAGTGTTAAATTGAATGACTAGGTGGGAGATTAAATAAAAATAATGTTATGACAACAAAATAAATCAATGTGAATTTAACGCAATTTGCTGCCGAGCAAGTACCACTTAACTGGCAAGTTGTGCAACTTATGAGTATTGATTCCGAAATTAGTCACAGACCTATATGAAACACCTTTGTCAGAGATATGAGTAAACAGGAATAAAAACATATTCATACCCATTGGCACAAGTACACATCTAAACACACACACACAATCTTAATATGTGCACAGTAAATGTACAATGTAAGATATCTTACCGCTAAAGCAGTAACAATTTCGCGCTGTCTAGAACTAGCGTAAATAACATCTTAATTGATAATTTAAATAAACAAAAATGTTAAAAAACACGGGAAATATAATAATAATTATCATATCATCAATACTTGCTGTTTGTTTGCTTATCTGCTGCATAATAAGCATTGCATATAAATGCATGCGGAAAAGGTTAAAAATTGTTTGGAACAAAGTATATGTGAATTTGTAGACGACCAAAACCAACAGCTGATGAACTATTGGAAGACATGAAGGACTGTCAAGCAGTGGACGATGAGAAACGGAAACACAACGACACGATGGCAACGAATTATACATTGACATTAAATTAATTCAACTTAATATTCATTTCATAATTGCGAATAATTCAGGTACTTCATGTAATGAACAGTTCATTTGTCGACAGATTTACAACAAAATTTGTAAATGCACATTGTGTGCACATGTTACATAGAGTAATAGACTAAGAGTAGTAAAGAGTAACAATAAATTAACGAAAAAATGAACATAATACCAGTATTTAAAAGCCAACAAAAAACAATGTAAGTAATTAGCAAAATGCTGAGATAATGAGATAAAATGCACAGCATAAATGTCTACATCCACGGATGCCACGCAGCATCCATTTGTGCCAATGTAGTATGCAGATTCGCATCAACAACAATCGCCGCACTTGGCAGTCGTCCATCATCACGTTCAATGTTATCCATACATGAGAGTGCTGAATTATGCAGATCAATTAGTTGTAATGAAATTGGATTTACCGAAATTGCGTTCATGCATCTTCGACATGGCATCAGTGATGATACTGTGCATGTTCTCTGTGAATACTATGGCTGATGTACTGCTTTCGTCCATAGAGACGGAACTGTCGACGCTGTTTGATTCGTACATTGAACCATTAGCAGTATACCAATGTTTGTGTAATAACTAAATAATTCAATTTGATTTATTTCGTCTTTCAAAATCAAATACCTCCGCCGCATAGATCGGTTTGACAATATTCTCAATGCTATTCGAATTGTACGCCGCACGTGCCATTGCTGTCAGTGCTGAACACACATGACCGGCCACGTGTGTCCATCCCATCACTTCTGCTATGGATGAGGTTAGTCGGAATGGCGATGGACCGTGAGGTGATGTTGGACGGAGGGTGTCTGGGTTGAATGTATTGTTCAAGACGTTAAGACAAATACTCACAATCAGACATGATGTCGAACAGATAATTTGTATTCGCCACTGCTCCACCATCTAATTGTATTGAAATATCGGTAGGCATTTGTCTTGTTAGATGACAGATATATTCCAGCCAATATGCCGGTGACATATGTGTGCACAATTGTCGGCGCATGGAGTAGTACTGCGTTGCGTGTGTGTACCGTGCGCTCAGCCAACGGCGAAGAGTATCGGCTGAAACAAGAATGTTATAAATGAAATAAATATGAATTTGTATACCTGGCAAATACTTCTTCTGCACATCTCTCATCAGCATCGATAACTTATCGGAAGTTAACATTTGACCGCCACAGTTCAACGACACACGATCGTAGTATGTGCATAACATCTGTTCTGGGGATTGTGCTTGCGTGCCAGATAACAACTAAAATAAAATAATTTATTTCAAATAATATTTTTCACCATGGAGAGTATCTGCTCCAATGTAACTGTGTACTCGGTTGTTTGGTAAATGTGCAAGTGACTATTGATCGGTGTTGACCAAATTGGCGCGAAACGTAATAAACGCCGAGCAGTTTCCTGTGTTATATATTCAACTCTATATATTATCATTGATTTCCTTACCGAATCCTTGACAATAAGCGTGTTCATAAACCGCTGCAACTTCGCCACTCGCTGTTGTGAAATGTATACTCCAAGATTGTCGATTGTGTCCAACATGAATGTGTATTTCTGTAATTTCAATTGTTATTTTAATGGGAATTATTATTATTATGAACCTTTCCATTATGTGCTAGTATTGTAAATCGACGACATACGCGATCTCTCATAATAATTGTGTCAACGTACGGACCGAAACGAAGTATCTCCGGGCAGTACAATCCAGGCTACAATTCATAATTTACAATTTATTAATGAAGATGTTTATCACATACTCTCGGACTACTGCCATCAATTGGCACGTAGATGCTCGCCAATTTATTCGAATAATCACTCAGGTACAAACTGTATTCGGATAGAAGACGACGTCTGGAACAATCAAATATACATAGCAAAAGGAGAATATACAACCTGCTGTGGTGTTCTGCCAATTTGGCATGAACAGTGTGTATCCACTTTGTTAGTCGTGTCAAATATGTCAACAATCTTCTACTTCCTCCTGTTGTATGCAATTGAAAATCAACAGCCATTTCATCGGCGATTGTGCGTCGCGTTATTTGCACTTCAACATCGTCACTGCTGTCATCGCGCAACCATGTCACCTGTATATTTTGTGTGTGTGTGTGTGTGTGTGTGTGTGTGGGTGCTAACCAAATTAACAATGCCCGCATGCATGTTGTCATCAATAACAGCCGAATCAATGTTCGACCGATTTACATGTGCAGCACGCGTGGCACGCGTGAATTGGGAATATAATCTCGACAACAGCGTCTCGATCCACAACGTCACCTTCTTGCCATTCGATTCATATGTCGTACCAGCGCGCAGTTTTGCTAACTGTACATTACATAATTATTGAATCCCCAAACAACTTCCAAATACCTCTTTCAACATGAGTCTCAGTGCCGTGAAATCAGCCGGCGCTGTCGCCACAATATGCTGCATAATCCTCGTCAACATCTCCTGCCACGTAGCATTCGCCTCCACTTGCAACGACGGCAGACTATTGCCACTCATATGTCGTGCACTACTCTCTGTCGCTTCATCATCCTCTGCCGGTTGCTGTGCTGTCACCTTTGTGTCCACAATCACACTACGGACTACGTCCATTGACAGCGCTGCGTTGTTGTGAAGGGTTATAGAGGGAATGGTTACCTTTATCCAACTCCTCTTCTGGCAACAACACATTCAATGAATAGTATGTACTCTGGGGACTGGCCTTGGCTACGGTGAGAATGATCTCTGCTATTGACACCATTCGATATTGTTGGACTAATGTGCACAGTTCACTCAACCTGTTTACGGGATTCATAATTAATATAACATTTTATGTCCACAAACCATGGCAGCCAGTTGAGAGGTGACACGCGTTGTGCGTGGGTGCGAATGAGATTGTTTAATTGTTGACCGAATTGGGAACTGGAAGCGTCCTTCTTTGGTGACAGATTCATGGCATTGTTGCAGAGTATTTGCATCATGTATATACACTTGGCTACGTGCTTGCGAGCACGCCATTCGAGCTCGTATCTGGAATGAGGGTTATTGGAATTGAGATGAAAAGGAGAGATGTTTCTGTTGCTTCCTTTTATGAATGGTTTGTTTGTTAATATTGATCTGTGTGTACTTACCTCGCAGATTCCACATAACATGCGAATGCCTTTGCTGCTAAATGATTTTCTATATTTGTTGCTTCAGGAACGTTTCGTGCTCTACAAATTACATTAATACCATAACCAATAACAAATCTCAGTTCCCACCTTTCCGCCTCATACTCCCTCTGCAAATGCTCGCCCCACAATCGCCATGTCTTGTTCTGTATATCACACATTTGCATCGATACAGCGAAGGACTTGTTTGCTTCTTCGCTTCTAAGATTTAGGGTTTATTAAATGTTATTTATTTCAATTCTACCTATTTGACAGCGAAAACATTGTTCCTCGGAGTGCATAAAGTCGTGCATTTTGTTCTTTTGTGAAATATGAAAACTTGCATCGCTCGATCACATCGATCGCCTAAATAATAACAAAATAGATTAAATATAAAATAAATCAACAATTACTTCCGCCAATGTATCCGTGTCATACGTGAATAGTCCATTGCCTGTGCCACCCTTCGCAGCTCTGGCATTGACCAATGCCGTAGCTGTAGCTGTCGTCTCGCGCGCCTGTTGGATCATACATTTCACTTGTTGCTGCACCTTGCCGAAACTGTCAACGTGTGGCAGATCGGACATTGTGTGGAGACTATTGTTTTGGGGAATGCATTAAAATTGCTTTTTCTTTTTTTGTTACCGGTTCAATAAATCCATTGCTGTATCGATTTGGCCTGCTTTGCGGGCTGTACGTGCAAGTGTTGTGATGCATTGTGCAACAGAATGTAATGGTAAGGCGGCAGGTAGGGATTGCTATATTATTTTGTATATCGTTTATTTCGAATTCAGGAAATACTTACAGTTGTCGACTGATCGTACATTTTGAACAACTGCAACATGCTCATGTAATGATGCAGTCGCCAGCCAAATATATCGTACCAGTGGGTTAGATTGTCTGCTGGGGTTGGATTGCGATTTCTGTATTTGGAAATTATGTCAAATTATCATAGTTTATTCAACCTCCACGTTTTCACAATAGATTTGATGTCGTTGATTAATGCTGTTGGGACATTTGTGCTCGCATTAATCGTATTACTTATCGACGTGCAAACTTGATTCGATTCGGCCAATTCTTGAACGCGTTGTGCTGACTGCAATGCATAGAAATTGATTGCGAAATGTTCAAACTTTTCAAAAAACGAATTTTTAAAGAGCGTAAATTTTGCAAAAAGTGTAACGTCGAATTTTCAAAAAAATGCAAAACAATGCGGCACCGACAAGATTCGAACTTGCGAAGTGTAAAAAACACTATCTCATTAGGAGTGAGACGCCTTAACCTCTCGGCCACGGAACCTACCTAGTACCCTATTTGGACCTTATCGAAATCACAAAACATCAACCCCGTAAATAATCTTACCTGTAATATCGGAATATGGCTGAATGTTGCTATCGATGGCAACTTTCGCCAACATTGAATTAATGAATTATTCGCTTGCTCGATACAACGTTCGACAGTTGTGTTTAGTTGTTGTGTATTTGCTGTTTGGTTCTGTGGTAGGTTGCCGATTGCGGTGCCCTAAAAGGATATTCAAATTGAAATCATTCGAATTGTTTAATCCAACCTGCTGTTGCAATTGATGAATAGCAGTTTGTGTGTTCTCTTCCAACTGTTGGCTGACAATCAAGAATCCGCGATACAAATGCAACAGCCACGCTTGTTCTGGCGGACATGATTGCTCTAACTGTAAATCATTCAATGAAAATACTTTTATGAAAATGATTTACCTGAATCAATGCATCTTTCATCAACGGCCAGTTGGGCTTTCGCCACGCGCAATCCGTCAGTACAACGGCGTCTTGTATAGCATTGCTATTTGCGAAGTCAAGTAACACGTCCCACTGATTCAGTTCACTCACACATCTGCAATGTATTGAATAGTTATTGATTTGGAATGTTTGAAGGGAAGTTGTTATTAATTCAGAAATAACTACATAATGAATGGAAATGAATTCTGTAATCTACCTTGTCCACTGTCGTTCCCACGCATTCACTTCGGGCATCAACTGCGTTGTCAATGTTGCTCCGTTGGTTTGTTTCTGTTCAATATCCGCAGCCAATTGTTGCTGAACACGACTCATACACGATTCGAGGGATTGCACCTATTATTTTATATAAATATTCTGCACATTATACTCCTTACAGCTCTCGCATGTAATCCAGCTTGTGCAAGTGTCAATGCCACGGATGTGTGCTTGTACTGTGCCCGCTTCGTCCACACCGCACGCCATGCATCCCATTCACAGAGGGATTCGTATAGACAACATAGAGCCGAGAGCACGTCCTGATTGTTATTATAAAGGGTGAATGTTTGATTTCATTTTATAATTTACTATTCGCTCGGTTTCGTTACTGGCTACTTGGGCGCTTTGTGATTGCTGCTCCAGTAAGATTAATGCACGATGCCAGAGATTGTGTTCGGTGCCGATGTACTGGATTAAACATATGTTGTAAATTGTAAATTGTTATCTCAACAAACCTTCAACAATGACGGCCGTATCGTAATTGGTGGTTGACAAAGTGCAAACGCTTCAACAAATGTTGCCAATACGCTGATCTTCGCTTCTGATTGTGCAATATGAGCACCACTTGCCAAGAATGGGGTCACTTCGCGCGATAAGTTCTGTGAAATAAATAATTAAATGCAAAATAATATAAATTCATACATCTCGCTGTTGTGCACTCATTTGTTCCCATAATGCAGGAATCATGGAGATACATGTGCGTTCGGCGAGTGAATCGTCCACGTTGCACAGTGAAGGCAAGGCGGTTACATAGTCCATTGCCTGAAATCATTTACATCAATCTACTGTTATTGTTTCTTCTACCTGCACTTTCGCTGATTCGGTGATAAACCAACGTTGTTTGTTTACGAGATTTCGGATTTGATCTTGAGTTTCGTCCGATGTTGGTTTTGCGTCCACTTCCATGGCTTCGTCCTAAAGTTTGATGTTTTTGGGAAATTTTATAAGGCTTTCTATTTGTTCTTAAACAATGCCATTGATCGTATCGCTTTCAATATTTACAAATTTCACCACAATTTTCATTTCCCTAACCCAGCTTCCTTGACGTTAATGTTTTTGGTAACTTTTCTAAGTTTTCTTCTTATACTTGAATAATACCATTCCAGCTGTTGTTGCAAATCTCACCTCGATCTTCATTCCATTATCGTCTGCTTTTGTTGTCTTTGTCAAATCTCCAAATGCAGATGTTTTGAACTCCGACGTACTCATCAATGGGCGAAAGGATGGCGCGTCTATTACGTCCAACGACTTGTTCTCCACACAGCACATTAACATTAGTTGTACACATTGACGAATCTGGTGTATTTTATTTTATTTTATGTTTATTCAATCCTACCCAATAGTGTTTATTCATCGGTGCCCAATTCTGCATGCACATGATATGCCACAGTCGTTCATACGTTGCACGGGATATGTTGTTGTGTAGAACATCAAAATATCGGGATGATATTGTATGATCCGTGTGTGATAACCCGCTCTGAATTAATTAATTCAATTAGTTCGTTTATTGAAAAGTAATAAATTAAAAATAATTAAATTATATTTATTTAATCCCACCTGAAAACTCGGTTCCAATCTGGCACTCAAGTCCACTGTTCGAACATGTTCATTTTCATAGACATAATGCACCGAATTGAGATACAACTTATGCAATTCATCATCTTCAGGTTGGTTGAATCTCTTCTCTAAGAACTGCTGCAATCTAGTCATCAGTAATTGTCGGTCTTTTGGACTAGAACTTGGCTGCTCATTTGCGGCGATCGCCTAAATTTCATTAATTTATTATTTTTGTTATTTTCCTTTCATACCTTGCTAGCACTTTTGCACAGTTCATGTGTCAACACAACGATTGCCTGTAGTACTTTGTTACTACTCGATCGCTCTACAAGTGGAATGATAATAGTCTGCACAAGTGCGTGTGTTTGTTCTTGCTTCAACCAATCCACACGGGACTTGAGCAGATCGATGCAGAGGGAAATTATGTCGGCTGATGCTGGATATAATTTATATTTTATAAAATTCAAATTCATAATACTAACATTTAACATCCTGTGTAATTGGGGTTGTGTGTTCTTTGACCAATTTTTGCAGTGCACGAACAAATTCATTGTAGCAATGATTGAGGAATGCTGGTGCTGAACTGCCAATTGCTTTTAGAACTGTCATGCAACAATACAACGCCGTCACATTTGCCGTTGGTGACCTAATGTTTTATACATTTTACAGATTTATCTATTATTATTGACAAACTTCTCATAACTATTCAACATATCCGTTACATATCGTGTGATATAATTATTCAATGATGGTAGATCAATCAGTCCATCATCGCCACTGTTCAGTGCTTGTAGTAAGCGACAGAGTAGTGTGTAGAAGCTTCGCACCACCTACAAGATATTAATATTTGCATTGTTATTGTTATTTTATTCTACATTTGTTGTTGCGCACATCAAACACGATGCTAGTGGACGTTGAAGAGGGGTAAACACTGGCACTATTGTGTCCTTTGGCTGTAAATTTGTGGTTTTGTAAATAATGCAAACATTAAAATCTCACCATAACAGTAACCAAGTAGCACAGCACATCTAAACAAATGTGAACATGTACGTGATTCGTTTGATTTTGGTCACCGCGTTGCTCCTGTAGAGAAATATAAATAAATATTTGAATAAAATCCAACCGCCAATTCCAACACCCTCGCCATCCAGGATAACTTCAACGCAGCCGTATGTCCCCAAATATCCGGCTTTAGTGCGACCTTCAACAATTGCACACATCGTTTGTTCAATTGATCAAACTGTGAACCACCCGTTTGTCCAGGTACGACTTGTTCCGGTGGCTAAAATCCCCAAACGATAATAAAATTGCAAAAAATCAAAATCCCCATACCGTAGACGCCATTCGAATCAAGATATCCACCACTCTATCAACAGTGACCTTATCAATCTTCTCCGTGATCGGTGTCACTTGCTGCTGTTGTACCTGTGAACGTTGTGTGTCTGCTGATGACAGTGATGATCCACTTGTTGCGGGCTGGGGGGAGAGGAGCATGGCGATTATCTCGGGATCCGTCACACTCTGAGCGGGGTTTATTGCATTTTGGAAGGGATTGTTTACCACGTTTGCTTCACTTTCTTGACACTCTTTTATGCGGAATAGTTCCCACTTGATGATCATTTCACATAAATCGATTGCCAGGCGACGGTTGTCCATGTTGGACTAAATCATTTATTTTGTATTTTGAAAAATCAAATAGTTCAAAAAATACCTGATTGGCACACAATTTATTCAACGTTGTCATCAACATCGGCATTAGTTGACGGCGAACGGCGAAGAACACTTTATAGTGACGAACTATGATTGCACTGAAATGTGAAATAATATTTTTGTCTCAAAAAGCAAAACACTTTAAATATTCCAAACATACATTAAATGGGAACTCTGCAGCGCATCATTGGTGGCATCATCATGGAACATAATCTTCTTAATACAATTGATCAATTGTAAATGTCCATCTTCCATTCGTTGTGGTATCGCTGGGGTTAGTATTGCTATCGCTTGTCGGATTATTGACCGCGGTTCTTGACCATACGCCTTGCATAGGCCATTGAACACCTGAAATACTGAATAAAGATGAGGAACACATGCGCTACCTGTATGACAATTTTTCGATTAATAGCAAACTTGTCAATAATATGTGCAATAAGCAAGTGTGCATTATACTTGACAGTTGGATCGTCACTGGATGTAAGTGAGATACACGGCCAGGCTAACAACATGAATTTGCGGAGTCTCGTGCCGTGTTTTCTCCGTGCATCGCTGAATGTGTTTTTACTTTTAAATATGAAAATAAATATTACCTCGTACTACTATCATGTATATGTTGATGTGCATATTCGACAAAGAGTGAGCTGAGTTGGAACAGCAGAATGCGGAGTGAATCGGGCATTGTCTCCTTCTTCCGTTGATCGTCTATGATCTCCGTCACGAATAGACTGATCATGTTGTCTGGACTGTCCACATCCGGTTGTGGAGATGACCCACACATCTATTTGTATTTATTTATTTCCTTATTATAACCCACCTCATCCACATTGCCATGTTCCAGTGTATATGCAAAGCATGGTACAATGATGAATTGGAGAATCTGGATTGACAACATTGTAGAATAGGAACAAATAATGGGACGTACCTTTGATAGGAATGTCGAGTATGTGGCATCGTCGAATGAATCGCCGGTTTTGAATAATGTCACGAACTTCTTGAATGCACGTTGACGCCAGGGAATTGTGTAGTTCTGGAGATATATTTTGTATTTTATATTTTATGAGAAATATGGATTATGTTTTATTTACCGAAATTATATCGTTTTCGATGAAATTCCGCACGAAACTGTAATCGGCGGCTGATGGTCGACGGGCGAAACAGTGTACGATTTCAAACAAGACATCTACGTCATCCGGGTTTTGTCTGAAAATCAAATATTATTTTAAATAATTCAAAAATAAAAACCCCTCACTTAAAGAAGGCCAATAGACACTTGACCAGCAATCTCGGCGCAATGAACTTGGCCGTGTCAAAACTATCATCAACATATCTATCTCCAAACTCGTTGCTCTTCCACAATGAGAACAAATGTTTCTGTAATGATTGCGACGACGTCGCCAACACGAAGGACTCCCCATCCACTGGATGTGTGCATAACACGCGTGCAATACGGAGAGAATAGAGTTCCATGGATTCGCGTGTTGTAGTTTCGGATTGACGCCACGTGCTGGGGGGAATCTGTTCATTTTATTTATTTATTTATTTATTCTGAATTTCAACTTACTTTCACTTGACCAGACAGCATTTTCAATATGTAATCAACATTTTGATGAAACACTTGTCGCAATGGTGCACCGTCAGTTTGTTTCAGCATCCACTGATATAGGTTATTTGTTAGAAATAGACATTTAAATCTGTAATCTTACAATAAACAACTTTTGATAGTTGCCTTTCGCTGCTGCTGCTTCACTCAGGAAATAATCCACTGCATCATTTGAATGTCGCGCGACAAAGTGTAGCAATTCGGTGTGCCACAACGTGCCCGGCTATAATTAAATTAATTATTAATTTATTCATTTTCCTCACCTTTATCGCGAGCTGTTGTTCAGAATCAATAACCGACTGTATCAATGGTCCAATAAGTCGAGCATTTGCTTGAGGAACTTGACACAAAATTCGCATTATATTCGCAACACCTTTCATGTCCTAAAGTAATACATAAAATATATCAATTTGAATTAATAAAATACCGGTGTAACAAACGGTGCAATCAACTTCTGCACGGTATTCGGTGTCGCGACCGCAACTTCCAACCATCGTCTGAGATGCATGACGATTTGATCAACGAACTTCTCACTGAACACCTGCGGGAACAACTGTGTCAGATATAGTAGTCGTTCAACGATATCAGGACTCTTGTCCAATGCACTGCCGGGTTTCAATGTATCCGTGAGTGACATCAACGCCGGTTTCATGTACGTTAATTGCGTGTTTCGATCAATCGTTGCACCCCCCTCGAGAGCCTGTTGTGCTGTTGAAATACATTCTCATTTTATCTACCTTCTTCGCACACTCATACGCCGTTTCAGATAACTGCCGGTCGCCAGTGACGAGCACTTGGAGAACAGTCAGCCACAGTTTCTCTCTGTCGGGTGATGAGCTCCCATTTGTGGATGACAGATAACAGGCAATTAGTGCGTCTGAATGAGGGCAGAAAATGTTAATGTTATTAATGGTTTGGTAGAAATTGAATACTGAATTGGTGCTAGTGAAGAAGCTGCTGGCGGTTCGGATTGTTTATTTATGTCAACTTACTCAAAAGTGCCTTATTTCGATTCAATATCTGAACATTAGACTCTGTTGTCGCTGGTGCACTCGTCGTGACACTCTTCACAACTGCTGTTTCATCAGTGGCAGTTACTGTTGTTGCTTCACACAGTGCTATTGCCTGATTACTGAATGTCATGCACACGTCATTTGTACTGGAGTATGGACATAGTGGTGGTGTTAAGGTATTGACGAATGTGAATGTGTTCTGGATATAGGAATTAGTTAAATAATAAGTAGATTTATCATTTTACCAAAAACGCAATCTGCTTGGCAGTGCTCAGTTCATCGAAATGCATCATTTGTTGGGTCAGCATATCTTTGATTTGTTCACTAACCCGACCATACATAACCGACTCGCTTGTATTCGTCTCCACGCATAATTGTTTCACACATTTGAACACCTACAACAACCCATCATCCATAACCTCACCACTCTCCCAATCCCACCTGATTCCTAACAGTATGAATAGGACTACAGAAGTGTGGCAATGCGAGTTGCATAATCTTATCCGCAATATTCAACTGTTCATCTCCATCTACCATATGCACATCCACTCCATCACTTTCCCCATCCACTTTACAAATGACTGATATCAATCTCTCCATACACTCACATGCGAGATCCAGTGCACCGGACGAGACCTGCAGTATTTATATTCAAACATCATCCATCCATCCATTCCTACCTCCCCATGTTGTCCATGCAGCACATCAATCAGTGCACGCCAGATGTGTTCGGTGAATTGACGACACCAATTAGCTGGCATGTGCATCTTGTGGAGAATGTAATTGATACCCGCACAACCACCTAGACGGGTGAAGTATGCGGATTCGTAACAGAGAGTGCACAGACGCGTCACGAGGTTGTGGAGGAGTGGCAGACGGCACACCTGAGGGGGATTGGGACAACTATTCCATCTCCCTTGCCAACCTTGTTAACATCACCAAGAACAGTGGTTGCAGTGTCCTTAATCAATGTCATTGCCAACACGGATGAATGCATGAATTCCTTGCCACTATCGGCACACGCATTGACTATTGCCTCGATCAACACTCCACTGTCCATGTATGTTAAACGATGATGCTCTGTTGGTTTTATGTGATTTGGTCCTGAAATGGTTTCATTATGTTTGCGTGATGTTGTTGTTTACCAGTTTGCTCCAGTATTGCTTGAATAACGAGATTACGAACGACGGTATTGAAGAAGCCCATCACATCATTGCGCATGTCTTTCCAGTAGACGGCGACTGAAAATTATATCAATATTGGAAATGATATCTTACAAAACATTGCAGTCAACGCATCAATGTACACATTTCGTGCACTTGTATTGGCACACACATAAACCGGTAATTCAACGGATGCAAATTGTAAATTGTCATCAGATTTTCTGAATAATTAAGTTGTTTCATTTTATGTTTTATGCATTTACCGTTGCTGCAACAGCGTCGTCAATTCCTCTGCCCATTGATCTAGACAATTACTATCATCTGGTGCAGCAGGACGAAATGCTGCCAGGATGACACAGCGAACCTGCATATGTTCATGAACAATGTGTTTTGATATATTGAGATAATTTACCAACGACCAGCTATGCCTTCTCAACACATCTTTAGTCGTTTGTGAATTGAGATGGTTCAACGCACACTTAACCGCATCGGCTAATGGCAGCCGCAGTTGCAGTGGAGTATTCGACACATCATTCACAATCGGAGCAGATGATGTAGCAGCTGAAATAGAATTCATTAACTATTTGAATGTTCTATTCATTCTTACTATTCACATTCACATTGTACATGGGCAGTGCCACAGCTGCGACTAAGTGAGAGATGTCATCACTTGTTCGTCCATCATGAATGCATGTTAGAATGTTGTCCGGGGTTAGGGTTAACTGGAGATTACAATCAAATCATGTTTGGTATAATATCAAATACCGGCTGTGGATCGGCTAACATTTTCCGATTCGAACCACCAAATTTGGATAAGATGCGGAAGGCGATAACAGAGGCTGTTTCATCGTCGCGATTGCCTGCTGTTCGCCAAAGAGCCTAGAATATATTAATTTGATTAAACGAAATGCTTAAATAACCTGCATTAGTGCTCCCCTAACCGGTGCCATATGTTCATACAAATAATCCGGTTGCAGATTGTCAACACATAGCTCTAATGTGCGAAGACCCTACAATATAAGAATTAAATAAATAATTATCCATTTTATAAATGATAATACCTGCTGTACCAACTGTGCACTACCATTCAATGCACAAACGAGTGGGTGCATAAGTAGTGGAAGGTATGGGAGTAATGATGATAGTCGCACAGGTACCGTAAGACACAATTCGACGAATAGTTCACGCATTTGTTCACGTTCACAGGAACATTGTAAGCGGTTCAGTTCTGAATATGAAATTAATTAAAGGAAATAAATAACGTTACTTTGCAACAGATTCGGTAAGAGTGGCAGAAACTCCTGATACAGTAAATCGTGACTGCCACCGCCGATACTGCGGAATAATTGACGCAGAAGGAGAAAGTAATTCATTGGTTCTTTTGCGACCAATGCCAAATCTGTTGAACGCAACACGAGTGGGTGGAGATGTGGCTATATTGGGATTTATGTTTAGTGGCTTATTGTAAACATTTTGTACCTTTAACATTTGCTCATTTTCACCACCTGTCAGACCCAATTGTACACTACAGGAAACGGATTGGAACACCAATTTGAATAACTTCAAATGTAATGTGCCACGATCTTGGTTTGCTGAAATTGAGAAAATAATAAATTATTCGACAATGATTTCATTAGAACATACATCCCATTTCTGGTAAATGTTGCAATAAATAATCCACCAAAATACTGCCAAATATACTGCTTGTCTGTTGCTGCACCAAGAACATATTACAGATCAATTGCAATCCGTAATTATTCATCAATCGTTCAATCATGAAGTCTATTTCACTTGCAAACACTTCTTTGAATTGTGTTGTCGGTAAGTAGGTGTACTGAAAACATAATGAAATTCCGTCACGCAACAGGAATGTCTCATTGACATCCAATGGATCCCAGATACAATCTGCACTCCCTCCCATACACCTACCACGCTCGCGAAGTGATCCAACGTCTCCTTTTCCTCCCTGCTTCTGACCGCATCCTTCGCATTGCTCTTATGGAATCCATTATGTGCCGTGACAATCATGAACACATCCAAACATGGTAGCCCGTATCGAAGTAGACGGATACACGTACGCGTGTCTGGAGACGATGGACGACTCCCGGTTGGGGCTGTAATAGTCATTTTAATTTCATTTATTTCATTGTAATACTTACTTGAAGCATTTGCGCCCTTGGCGAGTGCCCAGATTATCGATTTCACTCCACCTACTAGTGTCTTCACCATATTGCGACAATCGGGCACACTTAGCCCGTGCGCTGATACACCCCAGTAGAGTTTGGCGATGTCACCAACTGTCTGTAATTAATTAATTATTATTTATTATTTATTTTTAATTAAATAACCTTTTTATTCTGCGCACCCTGCCCAACATTGTGCTGTTGTCCACTGGCATCCACTAACCCTGTTTTGGCCATTTGTCCTCCCGTCTTATTCTCTGTTGACATCATTTCCCCATCCGCTGAATCTCCAGCCAGTTCATCAGCAACACTACTGTCGTGGTCACCTTCGGAACTCGCGGTGCCGGCTAGAAATTGGTTGTTATTTACGTGTTATGAGAATGGGGAAGATGAATTGTTTAAGAGATACTGAGACATAATTGTCGTCCTCTCACCATTAGCTTCGACTTTGGTATCCACTGACGATGTGACATTAGCATCGGCATCTTTCTTAACATTGGCACTGGGTGTTGGTGGAACAACTGTTGTAGGCAATGTCGCAATCGGTTTCATATTGCCTTTCTCATCGAACTTGTCCATTATTGCCGGCATGTATTGATTGGCGATTAGTTTGAACTTTCGTAAGAATACTTCCAACATGTACGTGAGCAGCTCGTGTGCCTTGAATTAAATTACAATAATTATTCAACAATAAATAAACAACATTATACCATTTGCACATTATTCGGATCATTAGCATGTGTAACAATACACTCCACAAGATTCATCATCACCTTGCAGCACATTGAACGAACATAGCCCGGCAGTTGTGTGTCGTGAAGACAGCGAGCGAACACGTGAACACACTAATATATGTTGTTGTTGTTGTTGATCTCAGTTTATCTAATCTACCTGTGCCACGACACTCAATTGTAATTGTGTGCGGACGTGGTGCACCAAATCGGCCAGCATTGAGAATACGTAGGGACTGAAATGTTACATTAATTAAAATGATTTAAATAATTAAATAAACATACCGCAAGGTCTCATTAGCCGTCCATCCATTGCCAATCATAATACTTTCGTCAAAGAACTGTGCCAAATGTGGAACAAATCGAACACGGAGATCACTTCCGAATAAGTGACGACAACTATTAAAAATATCCTTTCGAACATTCGCAGCTTCTGATGGACAATCGGTGAGCATTTGGAGTACACCTTTTACGAGCTGGCCACTGTGCTGGGTTAGGGTTTCCTGGGAATGTGTAAAATGAATTATTTGTTGGTAGTTTCTTACCGAAAATACTCTCACAAGAAATGCAATAAATGACAACGTCTTGCATTGTGCGTTCATAAATTCAATATACAATTCGTATAATTCCCGATTGAAGCTCTCATCTCTCTTTTGTAGCATTTTTCTATAAAATATAAAATATAAAATGCAAAACAACACCATCCATACTTTTGTTCATCCCTCAATTGCAACGTGATAGTGTTCAGCACTTTCGGTATCAATTCAGCAATCTCATTCTGCACTTGTGCTTTGTGCTGTTGAAAGAGTAACACACAAATGATCGGCACCTCGGCTAGAACTTTTACACTGTGGGTACCACGGGGGATTAATGTCCACTGGAGATGGGAATGAAGGATATATAATGAAGAATGAATTTACTGATATATTTGTTCCGTCTACAAGTTTCTGTTCCGTTTGTATTGTAGTGACGGCGTAGCACGAATGTAGAGCATCATCGATATTGAAATCTCGTAGTTCATTAACTCTGATCGCCGCTCGAGGAGTGAACATTGCGTCAATACTTTGTTCAATTAATGTGTATAACGACTTGCTGTATCCCATTAGATTGCCCAACTAAAAGCAGCCATCGTTAGATGTAACAAATAATAAAACACTCACCTCATTCGAGAAGGGCGGTCTGAAAGTCTTCAACAAATTACACAGCACCTGTATCGCCATTCTGACATTGCCCTCGTTCTCCTTTTGCACCGTGACAATCAACGTCTGTGTGATTTGCTTCAAGCTTTGACGGAAGTATCCATTCATTGGATGATTGTTGTTCGCGTACTCGTTGTACGGCAGACGAAGCAACATTTCGAGGAGGAGTTTACGCAACATCTGGAGGGGAAATGTTTGGTATTTAGTTAGTTATTTGAAAGTATTCAAATACATACTTGCGTATTATTCTCGGCTATGAACTGTGGCTGAGTACTGTCGAGCAGTTTGATCGCAACACTGATCAGTTGTTCAATTGATCGACATTGTGCTCCACCTCCTGTTGCCACTATCGAACTGCCTTGAAGAGTGGTTAGTGAGTCGAAATTGTTGTTGATCTCTTGCAATGCACGCAATTTCACGCTGTCGGCTGGAATGGAGTGGAGGAGGAAAGGTTTATGTTAATTATTTAAATATTGTTACCGGTGGGATTTGGTTCGTCGTTCAACGTTGCTATTAATGTGTCGATGTTGTCTAGTTGGGGATTCACCACTTCCACGTTGTTTTGTGGCGCTGTTGACAACGATGTCAATGCCGGCGATGAATGCACCACGGGCATTGCTGCTGCAAGTGGGATAGTGAGGAATGTTGGATTGAAAGAATATGAACGCACCTTGGTTTGGCAGCTGTGAAGCCATTTATTGTGAAGTTGGTTTTGACGATTGTTTGTTAATTAATTGAAATAATAAGATTCGGTACAATTATGTTTTATTACGTCATTGCAATTCTTTCCATTCGAAATGATTTCAACGAATTTCTTATTGCAAACATAGAAATGGTTTTCAAAAATCTAGTCCATTCAATCTTCAAATTTAGTGTTTTGAATTCCCGCTAAACGTGCCTACGGTATGGCAAGACCAGCCTGGTGTTATATTATTCAAATATTGCAAGCGTTCTAATAAAAATGAACAAGAATAAATATGTTTGACAGCAATTCACAAACAATAAACAAAGAATAATTAACAGTACACGTTAAAATAAAACATTTATCCCAAAATACTGAGCATTACAACAAGAATGACAATATAATTCTTAACTGTGTCGCACGATTGCACATTCCTTGTCACAACAGCAATATATACCATGACTATATATTTGACGTGCACGTGTTTGTCAGATGATATATATTTCACCCATTCCACCCTTAAACCGCGCTTCGCTACCAGCAACAACTGGCCCAAGAGTGTCACCTGACTGTCATCAGTGTCGGTGTACACCACACTGGATATATTCATTCTCATGACTGCAATGTTCCCGTATCACCGACACAACGTTCAGTGACTGTGTAACAATGCACATTTACAATAATCATGTCACTGATAGTCATTCAGTGTGTGTGAGTTGATGTACATTGTGGAGATTGATTTTTCGATTCGTATATTTACAGAATTTATTTACAGAATGATGTTAAAATGGATAAAACTTCATCAAATTCGTAATAATGTTCATTTCGTAACATGCACAAAACAATGCGCACGTCTAACTCTCACTCTCCTGATCACTTTGTTCCTCATTCACACTGGCCCGTTTCTTCAACGTCACAGTGCCGGGTCGAATGACAGGCACAGGATCATTGAAATACTCCGGTACTGCTGTTGTTGTATCTTCCACATCAGACACATCATTAATGCTCACTCTTCTTTGTTTCACATTCACATTTGTCACAGATCTGGACCGCAATGTTGACGGATTCTTGTTCGGTTTCGAATTTGAATGAGGATTATGCAACTTCTGCGACTCGCCTTTTGCCCCGTTCTCGGTCACATTCTCCGGTTCAATGACAACACTCCAGCCGGGTATATATGGTGCCGTATTGCGATTACCATTTACTGGACGAAATGACACAGACTGATCCAACGGTGCTGGGTCGAGATTCTCAGCTATTGGACCAAATATACTGCTTGTGGTCCGTTGACGACGTGGTTCTGCACGACCAATCTTATCCAGGAAGGATTCACCGTTAGACATTTGGTCTTGTAATTCGCGCACACGATCTCCTTGTGCTTCGATTTGGGACTTTGTTTGTGGACGAACGGCAGGGACTGGCTGTTCGACTTCTTCAATTTGGGTGTCTATTGGTGGTGATGGCTGGGAGGGTTCTGAACCAGTAGGTGCTGCTGCTGTTTCGGATGGTTTTGTTTTCGATGGACTGCGCTTTTTCTTCGTTTTTGACTTGTCACGTTTCTTCTTTACTGGTGGTTTCTGTTCTTTTGACTTCTCCAAATTTAACGCATCCGTTTGTCTGTTCCGGTTTTGTTGCGCCTTTGTTTGCATTGTTGCACAGCGTGGAATGCGTGACTTTTGTACAATTGGTTGTGTTTCGACATTCTCTTTTGTGTCTTTCTCGTCTAGCTTCTCCGTGTCCTTTTCATGCAGTCTACTATGCCCATACATCCATACTTGTTTACTGTCATTCGTCTGCTTTTGCGTCTGTTTGACATCTTTTACTCTTTGTTGCGCTGATGCACCGCGTGTTTGTGTTAACTGAATATGTTGTTTAGTTACTTTTATTATTTAAAATACAAATTTCTCCAAATACCTTCAACATATTCGTAATACATTCATCCTTATGTTGTGCCGTTGTAAGAACGAATGTTGTTGGCGAGAATGTGTACAATTCATGGAACGTCTTAATCTTTGATCCATTCATATCACACAATATTAATGGTTCCTGTGTGGTGGACATTGGTGGTAGGTGAAATAATGTTCGTAAATCACTGAATATATATGACAATTTATTTGTATTTTCATCAATACTGCGAACTATATATGTTGCACGTTGCAGATTGCCATTCTCGGTACAAAATACTGATATTACTTTTGGTAATTCGTTCATTTTTGTTATTAAATCTTTTGGGAATACGTACTTTCTGTATTTATTCGCATTATATGCAAAGTTGGCCTAGTTCATGTTCTTTTATTGCTTACCATTGTTGCTAGGTAATGAGTTATGTGTGTGTGTGTGTGTGTGTGTGTGTGTGTGTGTGTGTGTGTGTGTGTGTGTGTGTGTGTGTGCA